>Ga0210390_10000395_pt1 | contig 47971 bp, 43 predicted proteins | sample IncBWH11OmetaG_FD_161050 | JGI IMG/M metagenome (GOLD analysis project Ga0210390, IMG submission 161050) | Forest soil microbial communities from Barre Woods Harvard Forest LTER site, Petersham, Massachusetts, United States - Inc-BW-H-11-O ... | reverse complement strand
CCCGACCCCCGTCCGGAACCCCGACCCCCGTCCGGAACCCCGACTCGCGTCCGGAACCCCGACTCGCGTCCGGAACCCCGACTCGCGTCCGGAACCCCGACTCGCGTCCGGAACCCCGACTCGCGTTCACGACAGTAGATTAGACATCTAAGAGTTAGATGTCAAACTCTTAGATATCGATGAATGGTGCTATGCTGGCTGACGTGCCGGAACCGTTTCCCGTCCCGATTGGCCTGCGCCTGAACCAGGCGGCGCGGGCCGTCGAGCGCGCCTGCGACGAGGCTCTCGCCGAGGCGGGCGGCACCTTGCCGGTCTGGCTCGTGCTGCTCAACCTGAAGATCCGCAAGCCCGCCAACCAGCGCCAGCTAGCCGAGGCGGTCGGTGTCCGCGAAGCGACGCTGACCCATCACCTGAACACCCTGGACGCCCGCGGCCTGATCACCCGGACCCGGGACTCCGCCAACCGGCGTGTGCAGGTCGTCACGCTGACCGAGGCGGGCGAGGAAGCGTTCCTCCGCCTCCGCACCGCGGCGATGGCCTTCGACGCCAGGCTTCGCACCGGTCTAACCGACACGGACCTGGCCACGTTGAGCACCCTGCTAGGCCGTCTGGCCGCGAACGCCGACCCCACCCCCCCCAATCCCCCCACCGCCCCCGGCACCCACACCCCGCCATGGGCCGGCCTAGCCGAGCCCCGCCCCGCCTAGGCCCCGCCACGAGATGAATGTCCCGTTCAGCTTGTGATAGCCAGCTGAACGGGACATTCATCCGCCCGAAAGCTGCCGACCACACCCTCACCGGAAGGCGGGGGAGCGCGTTGCCCGGGCAGAAGGGCGCGACGTCAGCAGCGGCAGGTCCCGGCGCTTGATGACGGTGGACAGCGCGATCGCGCTGGTGGACCGGGCGACCGACGGCGAGCCGTCTATCCGCAGCAGCGTCTGCTGGAGATCGGCGTGCGAGGTGGCGGCTACCTGGCAGAGCACGTCCCCGACGCCGGTGATCGCGTAGGCCTCGAGAACACCGGGGATGGCCTCCAGTTCCGACTGCACCCGGTCCAGTGCCCCTTGCGTTATCTCGAGGGTGACGAACGCGAGCACCCCGAAGCCGGCCGCGGCCAGGTCCACGTCAGGGCCGTACCCGGTGATCACCCCCGCCTCCTCCATGCGGTCGAGCCTCGCCTGCACCGTCGCCCGCGCCACCCGCGTCAGACGGGACAGCTGCAGGACCCCCGCGCGCGGGTGCGAGCGCAGCGCGGTCAGCAGCGCTAGGTCAAGCGCGTCGAGCTCAGCCATGGCATCCGCCTCCGATCTAGACAAACTGCCTAGATTATTGCCACATTTCCTCGGCATAATGTCTCTTCTGAGCACCAGAAGATGGCTAGCTTGCTGAGAGCAGCCCCCCTCCGTTCTGATAGACAAAATGATCTTCGCGCCTCTGACGGAGGAACCACACCATGGCAGCCAGCTCTGACCTGCTCAGCCCCGACACCCTCATCGGGCTCGTCGACCACGACACGAGCACCGACCCGTTCCCTGTGACCGGCTGGGACGGGGTCGTGTGGGTGGCTGGCAACGCCGCTCAGTCCGCGCTGTACTTCCAGCTCGCGTTCGGGATGGAGCTTGAGGCGTATGCGGGCCCGGAGACCGGCAGCCGCGATCACCACGCCTACGTCCTGCGCGCTGGCACGGTCCGGTTCGTCATCAAGGGCGCCGCGACGCCGGACAGCCCGCTCGCGAACCATCACAGGAAGCACGGCGACGGCGTGGTCGACGTGGCGCTCGAGGTGCCTGACGTGGACAAGTGCGTGAAGCACGCCCGGGCGACGGGTGCCACGATCATCACCGAGCCGCATGACATGTCGGACGAAAACGGCACGGTCAGGACGGCGACCATCGCGGCGTACGGGGACACCGTGCACACGCTGGTGGACCGGTCCCGGTACCACGGCGTTTACCTGCCCGGCTACGTCCCGCGGACAGGCGTGAAATCGGGAAATCCGGCGTTCGCGGCGCTCGACCACGTGGTAGGCAACGTCGAGCTCGGCCGCATGGACGAATGGGTGGACTTCTACAACCAGGTCATGGGCTTCACCAACATGGCCGAATTCATCGGCGACGACATCGCGACCGAGTATTCGGCCCTGATGAGCAAGGTCGTCGCCAACGGCAACCACCGGGTGAAGTTCCCGCTGAACGAGCCGGCCGTCGGCAAGAAAAAGTCGCAGATCGACGAGTACCTGGAGTTCTACCGCGGGCCCGGCGTGCAGCACCTGGCGCTCGCCACCCCTGACATCTGCGCGACCGTCGACGAGCTGCGCGAGCGCGGCATCCAGTTCCTGGCCACGCCCGACTCCTATTACACCGACCCGGTGCTGCGCGAGCGCATCGGCAAGGTCCGCGTCCCGATTGCCGAGCTGCGAAGCCGTGGCATCCTCGTCGACCGGGACGAGGACGGCTACCTGCTGCAGATCTTCACCAAGCCGATCAGCGACAGGCCCACCGTGTTCTTCGAGCTCATCGAGCGGCACGGGTCGCTCGGCTTCGGCAAGGGCAACTTCCAGGCGCTGTTCGAGGCGATCGAGCGGGAGCAAGAGCAGCGCGGGAACTTGTGAGCGCGCCTGACGGGGGTCCGGGGGTCGTCCCCCGGGCGAGCAGAGAGCAGCGCGGGAACTTGTGAGCGCGCCTGACGGCGCCGCGCGCGAACGCGCCCGGGGGGTCATCCCCCGGGCGCGATTTGCTTAAACGCCGTCAGCTCTCGGCGACCGGGATCCCCGTCATCAGGTCGTCGGCGGTCTCCATGCCCGCGCGCCACACCGACCTGGCGACGATCTTGCGCAGGTCGGCCCGGTCCTTGTACCGGGCGGCGATGTCGGTGACCTCGCCGAGCAGGCCCTCGGACAGCGTGGTGGGCTGCAGGCCCAGCGCGAGGAACTGGTCGTTGCGGACGATCAGCTCGTTCTCTTCGGCCTCACGGCGCGGGTTCGGCAGGTACGCGATGTCCGCGCCGGTGATGTCGGAGATCAGCTTGGCCAGATCGAGCACCCGGTGTGTCTCGGTCATCTGGTTGAGCACCAGCGGCTTCTCGCCGGCCTGGGGCGGGTTGGACAGCGCGATCTCGATGCACCGCACGGTGTCCTTGATGTGGATGAACGCGCGGGTCTGGCCGCCGGTGCCGTGCACGGTCAGCGGGTGGCCGATGGCGGCCTGCATGAGGAACCTGTTCAGCACGGTGCCGTAGTCGCCGTCGTAGTCGAACCGGTTGATCAGCCGCTCGTCTCGGGCCGTCTGCGGCGTCTGCGTGCCCCAGACGATGCCCTGGTGCAGGTCGGTGACGCGGAGCCCGTCGTTCTTGGCATAGAACGCGAACAGTAGCTGGTCAAGCGTCTTAGTCAGGTGGTACACGGAACCGGGGTTGGCCGGGTGCAGGATCTCCCGCTCCAGGTCACCGTCCGGGGTCGGCACCTTGACCGTCAGGTATCCCTCGGGGATCGGCGCGGAGCCGGACCAGCCGTACCCGTACACGCCCATCGTGCCCAGGTGCACGACCGCTGCCTCGACGCCGGTGTGCACCAAGGCGGTGAGCAGGTTGTGAGTGGCGCGCACGTTGTTGTCAACGGTGTACCGCTTGGTCTTCTCAGAACGCATCGAGTACGGCGCGGCGCGCTGTTCGGCGAAGTGCACGATCGCGTCGGGCCGCAGTTCGAGCAGCACGGCGGCGAGCCGGTCGTACTCGGTGGCCAGGTCGATGTTGATGAACCCGATCTCGCGCCCGGAAACCTCGCGCCACGCCTGGATCCGGTCGCCGATCGGCACGATCGGGGTCAGCGAGTCAACCTCGAGGTCGACGTCGATCTTCCGACGGCTGAGGTTGTCAAGGATGGTGATGTCATGACCACGGTCCGACAGATACAAGGACGTCGGCCAGCCACAGAAACCATCACCGCCGAGTACGAGGACGCGCATTCCGACTCCGATCGCATTTAGCAGCGAAACCTGCGCCGTGACTTTACCTGCACCGAAGGAACTCCGCCACGGAAGCTCCTCGACTGGGATCGTTGGCCCGCACGACGCTTACTTCTGCCTGGGAGTTTATCCAGTTGTAGGCTCTGCGACGCGTGATCACGGCGCTTTCCGGCCTGCTGGCCCTGGGAACCCGGGGCGGCTGATCATGGTACAGGCCGGTCAGGCCGCTCGTCGCCGCACTCGCGATCGCCGTGACAATGATCACGAGATCTATCTTTCCGAACGGAGGCGTGGTGACTGCCGAACGAACCCTCCTCACTCTGGGCAGGCAATTCTTTTCCCAGTGCCGCTTGCCGCGGCGTTTACCTTTCGCTGCGGGCGGCCGGCGTGAGGAGTTCGCCGACCGCTTCGACGAGGAGGGTCATCTCGTACGAGACCTGCCGGGTGTCGCATTCAGGGGCGGTGAGGACGGCGAGGCTGGAGCCGTCGCTGATGGCCTTGACGAACATGAGGCCGCCCTCCATCTCGACGAGGGCTTGCAGGGGCGCGCCACCTTCGAACACGCGCGCGGCACCCACCATGAGGCTGGTCAGTCCGGAGGTGATGGCGGCGAGTTGCTCAACGGCGTTGAGGGGGATGCCGGTGGACAGGGCGAGCGGCACCCCGTCGGCGGACACCACGATCGCGTGGGCGACGTCGGCGACCCGCGAGGTGAATTCGGTGACTAGCCAGTTCAGGTCCTGGCGGTGCAGTTGGCTCAATGAGCTTCCTCTCCTGCGCGCGGGCTGCGCCCCTGGGCGTCGCGGCTGCCAAGCTGGAAGCCGCTGAGGCGGCTGCGGGCTTGTTCTGCCGACCGCCGAGGCAGTGCGGAGGCCGGGAACGCCGGGGGTTCGGCCTCATGGTCGGGCGCCTGCGGATCGTAGCCCGCGGGTGGCTGGCTGAAGGACGGCAGGTCGCCTGTTGCCGGGCCGCGCCCCGGCCTGGTGCCTGCCGAGCCGGGGAACAGGTTGGCCCGCGGTATCCGGGTCGGCAGGCCGGCCGCGGTCTGCTCGCCGGCCACCGGCGCGCCGGTGGCCGGGCCGCCGCCCCACCCTGGTGCCTCGTTCCACCCGGCGGCCGCCTGGTTGTCTGGCCAGCCGCCTGTGTCGCTGTTCTGCCTGCCCCCGCTGTCGCTGCTCTGCCAACCGCCGCTGTCGCTGCTCTGCCAACCGCCCGTGTCGCTGCTCTGCCAACCGCCCGTGTCGCCGCTGCGCCGGCCGGCCGGCTGGTTGTCCTGCCAGCCCTCGCCCGCGTTGCCGTTCTGCCAGCGGTCGGCCGTCTCGCCGCCGCGCCAGCCGCCAGCCGTCTCACCGTTTTGCCAGCCTCCGGCCGTGTCGCCGTTCTGCCAGCCGCCCGCTGCCTGGGGGACCGGGGTGGGGCCCGTTTCCTGCTGGTCGGAGACCGCGGGTCGTCTCGGGCGGAACCAGTTGGACATCGATGTGGCTGGCACCTGGATCTGGCCCGCGCCGATGCCGAGCTGGCCGTCTTCGCCGGCCTGCAACCCGTAGCGATGCCGGCCGCTGAGCCGCCGCCCGCCCATCCGCGCTTGCGCCGCGGACTGCGCGGTCAGCGGGGACCGGTCGTTGTACCGCACGGTTTCCCGCCCGGTCAGGTTGCCTGGCAGCCAGACCAGGGCGGACAGGCCCTGCGGCGACACCGGGCGCAGCCGGACCCGGATCCCGTGCCGGGCGGCCAGCCGGGACACGGCGAACAGGCCCATGTGCCGCGACACCGACACGTCGATCAGCGGCGGGTTGTCCAGCCGCCAGTTCATCTCCGACAGCCTGGGCGCCGACACGCCCACGCCGCTGTCGCGGACCTCGATCAGCACCCCGCCGCTTGACAGCTCCTGGCCAGATATGTGCACCGGGGTGTCCCGCGGCGAGAACATGGTCGCGTTCTCGATGATCTCCGCGAGCAGGTGCACCACGTCGGCGGCCGCTTGCCCGGAGACCGCGATCCCCGGCTGGATGTTGAGCACCACCCTGGAGTACTGCTCGATCTCCGAGGTCGCCGCCCGGGCGACGTCGGCCAGCGGAACCGGCTCGCTCCACTTGCGCACCGGCTCTTCGCCGGCCAGCACCAGCAGGTTCTCCGAGTTCCGCCGCATGCGGGTGACCAGGTGGTCCATGGAGAACAAGTTCGACAGCCGGTCCGGGTCGTCCTCGTTCTGCTCTAGGGAGTCAATCATCCGGGCCAGCCGCTCGATGAGCGGCACACTGCGCCGGGACAAGCTGATAAACATCGTGTTCAGGTTGCCGCGTAGCAGCGCCTCGTTGCCCGCCAGTCGCAGCGCTTCCCTGTGTACCTGATCGAAGGCTCTAGCCACTTTGCCTATCTCATCAGTGGAATCGACGCTGATCGGCTCGATCACCAGCGCCGCCTGCGGGTCGGCGGCCTCGCTGAGCTCGGCGACCCGCTCCGGCAGCCGCACCGTGGCCACCTGAAGCGCATCGGCCTGCAGCCTGCGCAGCGGCTCTACCAGCGACCGCGCCACGATCAGCGTCGCGATCAGCACCAGGAGCAGCACAGCGCCGGTCACCCCCGCCGTGAACTCGGCGGACTGGCGCGCGCCGTGCTCAAGCGACTGGCTGCGCGCCACGATCGAGCCCGCGAGCTGGACCTCAAGGCTTCGTATCTTGCTAATCGTGGCCGACATGTCTTGGTACCACACCTGCGGCACTGAGGTGCAGTAGCCCGTGCCGAGAGCGCAGGTGTACACGGAGAGCGGGATCGGCTTGCCGTGCGCCATCGGCTGCGCACTGGACATCTGGAGGTAGTTGTTCAGCAGTTCCGAGGCGTTGACAGGAAGCCCGGCCACGGTGTTCTGGAACGAGTCCAGCTCGGCGTTCGTCGCTGACGACTCGAACGAGATGAGGTCGTTGCTCTCAAGCTGCCCGGAAGTGAACAGCGACTGCTGGAAGCCGCCGGCGAAAGAGCCATCGATGAGCGCGGCATACAAGATCGCGCGCTGCTGCGATGCCTCGTCCTTGGCCCTGGAGAGCGCGTCAAGCGTGCGCACCTCGTCGGCGAGCACGGGGTCCCCGCTGCCGCTGGTTATCTCGTCATTCAGGTCGAACAGGTCGGCGATCCCCTGGGTGTAATTGTCGACCGTCGCCAGCGACGACTCCTGGAGTGCCTCAGAGCGCAGTCCCGACAGGTTCGTGATAACGCCGATGACGTTTTGTGCTTTTTCCTGCGTGATCGCCGGGTACGAGCCGCCGATCTGCCCAGCGAGGGTCTGCACCTCAGTGGCGACGGTATTGGTGGTGTCCTGCGCCTGTGACATCTGGTTCTTGTACACCAGCAGTTTCGTGCCTGTGGCGGGAGGTTTGGACGTCGTGGCATCGAACCCGGAGGCGGCATCGTACGCGGCGGTCAGGTCACGCTCGTTTTCCAGATCTTGCGCCAGCGTCGTGACCTGCTCGCCGAGAACGGCGAGCTGCGAGGTCCTGGCGAAACCATCCGCGGTGTTCACGGCCGCGGCCACCCGCAGGCTGCCGAATACCAGGCCCATGACGACCGCCATTACGATGACCACGACCAGCCGCCGGGACACCGGCCAGTTACGCAGCAACAGTGATCGACGTCTCGGAGCACGAGCCGACGTGCGCGGCACAGCAGCGTGTCCAGCCGACTTCCTGCCAGCTGGTACGTCGGGGCTATTCATTGGCTACGCCCTCGCCTGTCCATGTCTTTTTTCGAAATAGATAAACATCGACATGAGACGAACGAGGCACCAGGACCGCCTCGTCCGGCACGCAGAATGTGACTAGCTGGACAGTGTAAACCTGTGTATTCGCGTGAAATGGCAAAATTACGATTTGCGTGTGTTTGACCTCGGTGTCGCCTTTGGCCGGTGGGGTGATGGTTGGAGTTCCGCATAGCAGAACGCCAGGCGCAGTCCTTCCCTATACGGGAATGCGCATTTACCGTGATGGCTATGACCCCGGGCGCCGCCGCCTCAGCGGATTTTGATTCGCTCTACCGCGACCTGCGCGCCGCCCACTTGTATCCGCTGTGGCGGATCGAGCGCGACCTGCTTCCCGCGCACCCGAAGCCGCGCGCTATCCCGTGGGTGTGGCGCGCGGCCGAGGTCTACCCGCTCGGTGAGCGGGCGATCCGGGCAGTGCCGGTGGACCGTGGCGGCGAGCGCCGCGTCCTCGGCCTCGGCAACCCGGGACTGGGCGGCGCACCCTATGCGGCGGGAACCCTATGGGGCGGCCTGCAGTGCCTCGGGCCCGGCGAGACCGCGCCCGCGCACCGGCACACCCCGGGTGCGATCCGGTTCGTGCTGACGGGCAGCGGCGTCTGGACCACCGTCAACGGCGACCGGTGCGACATGCGGCCCGGTGACCTGGTGCTGACGCCGGCCTGGTACTGGCACGATCACACGAACAGCTCGGACCAGAACATGTTCTGGTTCGACGGCCTCGACCTGCCGATGGTCGAGGCGCTCGACGCGATCTTCTACGAGCAGTACCCGGAGTACGCGCAGCCCGCGGCGGAGCACAACAAGTCGGAACAGACCTTCGCGGGCAGCCCGGCCAGGTACGCCGCAGCGTGGACGGCGAGTCCGTCGTCGTCGGCCCCGTCGCCGCTGCTCGTCTACCGCTGGCTGGACACCAGCGCCGAACTGACCCGGCTGGCGAGCGAGCGGCCGCGGAACGCCGAGGTCAGCGTGGCGTTCGCCAACCCGGCGACCGGCGGCAGCGTGCTGCCCACGCTGGCGTGCTCGATGCACCGGCTGGCCCCTGGGCTGCTGACTCCCGCCCGGCGGCGGACCGGCAACTCGATCCTCGTGGTCTTCCGTGGCGCCGGCCACAGCACGGTGGACGGCACCAGGCTGGACTGGGCGGAGGGCGACATGTTCGTCATCCCCTCCTGGGCGCCCGCCGCGCACTGGTCCGGCAGCGGCGCCGACCTGTTCGAGCTGTCCGACGCGCCGGTGCTGCAGGCGCTCGGCCTGTACCGCGAAGAGCCGGTCCCATGAGGCTCGCCGTCCTCGAGGGCCTGCGCCTCGGCGTGCTGACCGGCGACGAGGTGGCCGACGTCACCGGCGCGCTGCCGTGGCAGCACGACCCCGATCCGCTGACCGCGGGGTGGTGGCGCCGCCTGTGCCGGGACTTCGAACTCGTCAGGCCCGCGCTCGCCGCGGCGGCCGCCGACCCGGCATCCCCGCGGATCCCGCTGGATGAGGCCAGGCTGCTCGCGCCCGCGGTCAACCCGTCCAAGATCGTCGCGGCCGCCTCCAACTACGCGGCGCACGTCGCGGAGATGCACGAGGTGCAGGAGCGCACGCTCGGGGCCGTGGAGCCGTGGATGATGGAGTTCGACGTCTTCCTCAAGGCGCCGTCGAGCATCGCCGGCCCGCGCGACGACATCCGCCTGCCGCCCGAGGAAGCGGCCAGCGAGATCCACCACGAGGCCGAACTCGTCGCGATCGTCGGCACCGGCGGCAAGCGCATCCCGGCCCGCGAGGCGCTGGACGCGATCGTCGGGTACACGATCGGCCTCGACATCACCGTCCGCGGCAAGGGCGACAGGTCCAGGCGAAAGAGTTACGACACGTTCAGCCCGCTCGGCCCGTGGCTGGTGACCCGCGACGAGGCCGGCGACCCCGCGGACATGCGGATCGAACTGGACCGCAACGGCGTCCGCAGGCAGCATGTCGCGGCGCGCGACATGACGGTCCCAGTCAGCCACATCGTCGCCTACGCGTCGGCCGTCATGACGTTGCTGCCTGGCGACGTGATCTTCACTGGCGCCCCGCCGGGCGTCGGGCCCATCGCACGCGGCGACAAGCTCCGGGTGCGGATCAGCCGTTTGGGCGAGATGGAGGTGGGCGTCCGGTGACCACAGTGAGCAAGTCCAAGGCCACGCCGGGCCCGGCGGGCGCCTCGGGCCAGGCGCCCCCGACGCCGCCGGCTTACCGGCTCAGCTCGGTCGATCACGCGCTGGAACTGCTGTTGCTGTTCAGGTCCAGGCCGACGCTGCGGGTCTCCGAGGTCGCCGACCAGCTTGACGTGGCCAGGTCAACCGCGCACCGGCTGCTCGGCATGCTGGTCCACAGGCAGTTCGCGGTGCAGGACCCGGCCACGCGCGCGTACCGTCCTGGCCCGCGTCTGGTGGAGATCGGCCTGGCCGCGGTCGGCGCGCTGGACGTCAGGACGCGGATGCGGCCGTACCTGACGGAAGTCGCGGCGCGCACCGGCGAGACCGTCAGCCTGGTCGTGCTCGAGGGCGACATGGTGCACTTCATCGACAGCATCGAGTCGCAGCAGCTGGTGCGGGTCGGCTCCAGGTTCGACGCGCGGATGCCGGCGCACGCCACCTCGGCGGGCAAGGCCATGCTCGCGGCGCTGCCCGCGGAAGAGGTTCTGACCAGCTACCCGAACGAGAAGCTGGCCACGGTCACCGAGCGCACCATAGCCACCCGCTCCCAGCTGCTCGCCGAGCTGGCCCGGGTACGCGTCGCCGGGTACGCGGTCAACTTCGAGGAAAGCGAGACCGGCCTCGGCGCCGTCGGCATGGCGGTGACCGATACCGACGGCCGTCCCACCGCCGGCGTCACCGTGGCGGGCCCGATGCAGCGGTTGAGCCCGGGATACGTCCGCGCGATAGTCCGGGAGCTGCGCGGCACCGTCGCGGCGGCAGTGGCGGAACTCGTCGAGGTCCGCTACGGCTAGCCGAACGCCCGGCGATCAGCAGATACCGGATCGCACTGGCGCAAGTGGTGCCGAACTGGGTATATGTGACTGTGGGGCGGGGACCCCCAGCTTCGCTGGCCTGGCGGCTGAGCTTCGAGCTCTGCCGGGCATCGGCTTGGTGGTTTTCCGCGTGCCGCGGCGACTCTGCCCCGTCTCAAGGACGGCCACGACCCTTCGGAGGAACGTGTGACAGCGCAGGCCATGGCTGCGGAGTACATCAACGTACGGAACATCAGGATCTGGGTGGCGCACGGCGGGGAGGGGCAGCCGCTCCTGTATCTGCCGGGCGCGGCTCCTGAGTTCGACGATCCCGCGCTGTCTCTGATAAGTCAGGACTTCCACGTGTACCGGCCGCACCACCCTGGTTTCGGCCGCAGCGACGAGGACCCCGCGGTCGACTCCGTTGTCGACCTCGCCTTCCGCTACCTGGACCTGCTCGACGCGCTCGGACTCGACCGGGTGCACGTGGCCGGGCTGTCGCTCGGCGGCTGGATAGCCGCCCAGATCGCGGTGCTCGCCCCGGAGCGGGTCGCCAAGCTCGTGCTGGTCTGCCCCGCCGGCCTGCGGCCGCCGGTCCCGGTTCCTGACATGTTCACGATGGACGTGGTAGAGCTCGCGATGCTGGTCCACCACGAGCCGCAGGTCCGCAAGGAGGCCGTGGCGAACATGTGCGATCTGGCGGGCGATACCGAGCGCTTCACGCGCTACCTGCGGAGCCGGGCGGCCACCGCGCACCTGGGCTGGAACCCGTATCTGCACGACCCGAAGCTGGCCGGCAGGCTGCACCGGGTGCGCTCAGAAGTGCTGCTCGTCTGGGGCGCGCATGACCAGTTGCTGCCGCCGGAGTGTGCCCTCGCGTGGCAGCAGGCGCTGCCCCGGTCCCGCGTCGAGCTGATCGAGGAGGCGGGGCACCGGCCGCAGGCCGAACAGCCGGCGGCGTTCGCCGCGCTGATGCGGGATTTCCTGACGTGAAGATCTTCGGGTTCCACCTGATGCCGTATCAGGGGCTGCCCAGCGAACACCTGGACAGCACGAACAGCAGCTGGGTGACGCTGTCCAACGCCGAATTCGATCCGGCGCGCGGGCATGAGCTGTACGAGCGGTACATCGGCGAGCTCATCGCGTACGACCGAGCGGGCCTGGACGGCGTCTGCGTGAACGAGCATCATCAGTCGCCGTACGGCATGATGCCTTCTCCCAACGTGATCGCCGGCGTCCTGATCCCGCAGACGAGTTGCCAGATCGCGATCCTCGGCAACGCGCTGCCGCTGCGCGACCATCCGCTGCGCATCGCCGAGGAGGTGGCCATGCTCGACGTGATCTCCGGCGGCAGGATCATCTCGGGCTTCGTGCGCGGCATCGGCGCCGAGTATCACTCCTTCGGCATGGACCCGTCCCAGTCCAGGGACCGGTTCTACGAGGCGCATGACCTGATCGTCGCCGCGTGGACCAGGCCGGGACCGTTCGAGTGGTACGGCAGGCATTACAAGTTCCGGTGCGTGACCCCGGGGCCGCGGCCGCTGCAACAGCCGCACCCGCCGGTCTGGTCGCCGTCCCAGGGGAGCGGCGAAACGGTCGACTGGGCGGCCCGTAACCATTACACCTATCTTCAGACCTACAGCGACATCGGGACAATCCGCCGGGTGTTCGACGCGCTCCGGGCCGCCGCGGACGGGTATGGCTACACGCTGCCGCCCGGTCAGCTCGGCTGGGCGCTGCCGGTGTGCGTCGGCGACACCGACGAGGCCGCCGAGGCTGTCGCGCTGCCCGCGCTCGACATGCTCTTCAACAAGCTGATCCGGATGCCGAAGGAGCTGTTCTTTCCGGCCGGTTACACCACGCCCGCCTCGGCCGCCCGGATCATGGCCAGCAAGGGCGGCCTCGGCTCTGGCGACGCCAGCGTCCGCGAGCTTGTCGAGCGCGGCTATGCCGTGATCGGCTCGCCGGACACCGTTCGGTGCAAGCTGGAGCAGTATCAGAAGGAACTCGGCTTCGGCGTGCTGTGCCCGATGTTCCAGTTCGGCAGCCTGGACCACGAGGACTTCACCACAAGCCTCACGCTCTTCGCCCAGCAGGTGATGCCCGCCCTGCGCCCGTTACGGGGATTCGGCTACTCTCACCACGCCGCGTCCGCGGGGACGGTGACGGTGACCAGGGTGCCGTCGCCGACGTTCAGCAGGCACCGTCCTGGCCGCGGTTGCTGGCCGATGAGGCTGCGGCTCAGCCGCGCCCCCACTAGGTCGCCTTCCGGCAGCGTGGCCGGCGCCGTCAGGCAGCCGCGCCGCCCTCGTTTGGCGTCGACCTGCCATCCGCTGAAGCCCACGCAGATGCTCTCCGCGTCGCCGCCGAACACCAGCCCGCGTCCTGAGTCGGCGCCGAACGCGATGATCCGGCTCAGCTCGCTGGACGCCTCGCAGTCACGCAGCATCTCCGCGTCGTCGATCATGACGACACCGGGGCCGCTCATCGCCGCGAGCGCGTCGTTGAACTCCTCTTCGCCCAGGTCGGCGCCGTCGAACAGGCGGACTACCCTGGGTTCGGCCCCCAGCGAGCGCAGCGGCGACGGCCGCGGCGCGGCGATGATCAGCTGGGTCCCAGATGCGAGGAACGACCGTGCCAGCGACGCGAGGATCGTCGACCGTCCTGACTTCGCCGGCCCGGCCACGACGAAGCACGGGACGCCTGACGACAGGTCAGGACCCATCGCCGTTAGCGTGTCGCCGCCCACGCCGACGAGCCCCCACAGCGGTCCGGCCGACCCCGGCCGCAGCGCCCATCCCTCGTTGAACGAGATCCGGCCCGGCAGCACATCCACCAGGAACGGCCGCGCCGCGGCGGGCACGCCGGCATCGCGCGTCGCGCACGTCGTGGCGATTGCCCGGAGGGCGGCGGCCTGACCCGGGCCGGACGCGTCCGGGCCGAGCAGCGCGACCTGCACCTCGGTTCCCGACGCGGCGCGGAAGGCGCGTCCGGGAGGTATCTCGTCGGGCATGTCCCGCGGCCGCAGTCCGACCATCGCGAAGTCGTCCTTTTCGGCCAGCCTGAACGCGAGCTTCTCCTCGCACAGCGCGGCGATCCGGCCAGCCACGAGCGACCGGTCCCCGGTCATCACTAGGTGAACGCCCGCGCTCGCGCCCTCGCCGAGGATCCGGGTGATCGCGTCGGTCAGCGTGCCGCCGTCGAGCTCACCGAGCGTTGTCGTGAACCCTTCCCACCGGTCGAGAAACACGACGATGTGCGGCAGCCGCCCCGCCGCGGGCGCCACCGCGCGCTGCTCGCTGACGTCGGCGAACCCGCCCTCGGCGAGCAGTTCCTGCCGCCGGGACAGCTCGGCGCCGAGCCGCCCGAGCAGCCGTGTCGCCCGCTCCGCCTGGGTGCGGCCCACCACCGCGCCGCAGTGAGGCAGGTCCGCGAGCGGCAGCAGCGCGCCGTTGCCGCAGTCGATGCCGTACATGTGCACGTCCGCGCAACTGTGCGCGAGGGCCAGCGATCCGGCGATCGTGCGCAGTAGCTGCGACCGCCCCGACCGCGGTGCCCCCGCCGCCATCAGGTGGCCGAAGGTCTCCAGCGCGAGGATGGCTGGCCGCTGCAGCTGAAAGGCTGGAAGATCTTCTATCCCGAACGGAGCGGGGCGACTCCTCGCCGCCGCCTCCTTCCCCTCGATGGCGGGCGTGATGTCCTGGAGCAGCAGCGTTTCCGGCAGCGCGGGCAGCCACGGGCTGTGCTGCGGCGCGATGCCCAGTCGTCGCACCGCTCGCTGTACCTGTTCGACGAGAACCTTGAGGTCGGTGATCTCGTCGTGCTCGCGGCGGGTCGCGGCGGGCCTGACCGGCTCAGGCCGGCCGAGGTCCGCCCACCCGATCAAGCTCACCCATGGCTCCTCGGTGACCGTCCCCGCCGGCGCTCCAGGACGCCTGCCGCCGACCCGGCCGGTCTGGAACGGGATCAGCGAGGTGTGGCCGAGCCGGACGTACGCGCGCCCCGGGGTGGACTTGGAGATCTGCGCGGCGTCCGGCGCGTCGATGACGTCGCCGCTCTCGGTGGGGTCGGTGACGCGCAGCGCGATCCGCAGGTTGGTGTTGGCCCGGATGTCGCCGGACACCCCCCCGGAAGGGCGCTGGGTCGCGAGGATGAGGTGAATGCCGAGCGAGCGGCCGCGCTGCGCGATGTTCACGAGCCCGGTCACGAAGTCCGGCAGTTCCCGCACCATCGACGCGAACTCGTCGATGACGATAAGCAGCCGCGGCATGCTGTCCCGGCCAGGGGAGAGGACCCCCCTGTCCCCCCGGAGGCGCTGGTAGTCCTCGATGTCCTTGGCGCCCGCCGCGGCGAGCACGTGCTCCCGCCTGGTCAGCTCGGCGGACAGCGAGACGAGCGCCCGCTCTACCAGGTGGGGATCCAGGTCGGTGACCATGCCCACGGTGTGCGGCAACCGCACGCAGTCGGCGAACGCGCTGCCGCCCTTGTAGTCGACGAGCACGAACGTCATCTCGTCTGGCCGGTTGGCGACCGCGAGCGAGGCGACGATCGTCTGCAGCAGCTCGGACTTGCCCGAGCCCGTCGTCCCCGCGACGAGCCCGTGCGGCCCGTCCTTGCGTATATCAATGCCGAACGGTCCGTCGTACGACTCGCCGATCACCGCTCGCGTGGACCGGCCGCCGGCGTTCCAGCGGGCGACGATCGCCTCGGCGGTGGGCGGCTCCAGGTTCAGCACGTCGAGCAGGCGGCTCGAGTCCGGCAGCCCGGCCGCGTCGTCGTCGTCGCTGACGTCCCTGATCGGGGCGATGGACCGGGCGAGCCGCGCGCACCAGCCGGGGGTCACCTGGTCCGGCCGGACCTCTTCGATGGTGGCGGCCATCATCTGCTGCACGCGCAGGCCGCCAGGCCCGGCCGCGACGACCGCGTGGCATTCGGCGGGCAGCAGCCGCTCTTCGGCGTCCAGGCAGATCGCGTAGACACCGACCCGCGGCCCCTCGCGCAGGATCTGGATGGCACCAGGCAGCGAGCGCAGCTTGCGGGAGCCGTCAAAGACCACCACGATGTCGGTGCCGTATCTCAACGGTCTTCCGGGGGGGCGCGGGGGGGTCGTCCCCCCCGGAGCAAGCCTCAACGGTCTTCCGGGGGGGCGCGGGGGGGTCGTCCCCCCCGGAGCAAGCAGAGCCTCTTCCTGACCGGACTCGCGCAGCGCCTGCTGCCGGGCGGTGACCACCGCGAGCAGTTCGGCGATCCTGGCGGCCACGGACTCCGCGTCGTTGCCGATCAGCGCCGTGCTCGCTCCTTCCGGAGCTGCTAGTCCCGGGCGGGAGTGCGGCAGCCACCGGATCCACTCCCAGCTCGCCCGGCCCGACGAGTCAGTGAGCACGTAGACCTGCAGGTCGTTGGGGCTGTGCAGGGTGACCGTCTGGGCGACTAGCCAGCGGCCGACCGCGCGCGGCAAGTCGCCGGGACCGGCGACGCCGAGCACGCCGCGTTCGGGGAGCGGGATCGTCACCGGCGCGTCAGGCACGGTCCAGAACACCTGCCTGCGGTGCTGGTCCTGTTCCGGGTCGGTCAGCTCGACGGCCGACGGCAGGTCGGCGGTGCCGGCCCGCAACAGCAGGTAGTCGGGGTCCGTGCGGCGCCGCTCCCACAGCCGGCGGCGCGGGCCGGAGGCGATGGACAAGACGGCGGCCGGGTCGGGGCAAACGCCCCGCCGTGCGATCCTTTCCGCGTCGAGCGCGTCCTGCGCGTCCTGCTCGATCCGCGCCTTGTGCTCGCGGTAGTCGGCCATCCGCCGGGCGTGCGACGTGCGCCCCTGCTTGCGGTCGGAAATGTGGTTGCCGATCAGCATCACCGGGCTGAGCGCGGACATGGCGAGCAGGTAGGGCGCGCGCATGAAGACCGCCATCCCGACGCCCATGACCACGGGGACGACGGCCATCAGCACTGGCAGCGGGCGGCGTTCGCCGGCGGTCGGCGGCGCGGGCAACTGGAACTTCGTCTCCCGGTGCGGTGGCAGCAGCCGCGGCGGGCGGTTGAAGTCGATGCCGCCGCCATCTTCCGACGGGTGCAGCGCCGCGTCCGGCGGCTCGTACGGCGCGAGGCCGAGCAGCGTGCCGCCGACGGCGAGCTGCTGGCCGGGCCGCCACTGGGCGGCGACCCCCAGCGGCTCGCGGTCGAGCGTCGCCCGCACCCCGTCGTAGGGCGCCACCTGGCAACCGCCCCGGCTGTCCACCGCGACCCGCAGCGCGAACTCGGGGAGCGCCGGGTCGTGCACGACGATCGCGACCCGCTGACCGCTGCCGATGTCGGCCTCGCCGAGGCTGAGCCGGTGCACCGCGCCCGCGTCGGGGCCGCCCGCCACGCGGACCTCCACCAGCCCGGTCGGCTCCCGGAGCAGGCAGCCCTCGGGGCTGCCCAGGCTGATCACCGACCCGTCCGTGATGGGCGAGTCCGCGAGGGCCGCGTCGGGCGGCACCTGCCGGTAATCGACGAACAGCGGGACGGGTTCGTGTGTCCGGTAGCCGCCGACCACCGCCAGCGATCCCTGCGCTCGCGGGCCAGGGAACCGCACGACTTGTGCGCCGTCCGCGCCAAGCGAAGTGCCGTGCATGAAATGCTCGAGCCGGCCCGCCACCTCGGCGACAGGGGTCGCCGCGTCGGCGTCGAGCAGGATGTCCGCTGTCTGCCGTGCTACCGGCGACACGACCGTGAGCGCCAGCCGCATAACCCCGTTACTCCAGCCCGAAGACTCCAGTTATTTGACCGTAGGCGTGCCGCTTACTGCTTGAGCGCGTTGGCGAGCTGCGTGTCCGTCTCGTGGAAGGCCTTGGCGGCGGCGTCGAGGTACTGACCCATCCCATTGAGACCCTCGATCATCTTTGTCGCACCCGTGTTGAACTGCGTGTACGAGACGTCGAACTGCTTGCTCGAGGTATCGGTCACGTATCCGCTGGCGACAAGATTATCAATCAATTTCTTCAATTTAACCAGGTCAGCCTGGATTTGCTGCTCGCCGCTACGCAGCTGGTTGGCCGCGGACTGCATGTCCGCGTACGTCACGTTGACGTTCGCCACGCCGGACTCCTTTACGGTTCGCTGACATTTGTGCGCTGCTGATCGTGGACGCGCGTTCCCGAAGCAAGGATGGCAGCCTGAAGTGCGGTGTCGCAAGGGATTTCGGGCAGATTAGTTGGACTAATCGCGCTGTAAGAGGATAATGTTGCCTTCGCTGATCGCGCTATCCCTGGGTGCTTGCATAAGAGATAAATAACCATCAATTTGCATCATTGACCAGGGGGTTATTCGAGTGGCCAACGATCGAGGGACGCTGTCCCGGGGGGGCGTGCAGCAGGATCCGTGGGTCGGCCCGACGGCCCCGGCGGGGCGGCGGCTGCCGAGCACGCCACGCGAACGAAAGCCCGCGCTGGCCGTGCTGGCCGTGCTGTTGATCGTTGGCGGCGCGCTCGCGGCGGGCCTGGTCGTGGTGCGGTCGGGTCAGCGGGTCGGCGCGATCGAGATCACCGCGCCGGTCACGGCGGGTGAGCTTGTCCCGGCGAGCGCCATGAGCGAAGTGATGGTCCCCGGCGACACTGGCGTGCGGTACGTGGCCTGGCGCGAGGAAAGCGTGGTCGCGCAGTGGTACGCGACGGAGAACATCGCCGAGGGAACCCTGCTTGACCAGGGGATGATCAGTCAGTCCAACCCGCTGTCCAAGAACGAACCCGAGGTGGGGCTGGCGCTGAAGGACGGGCAGTTGCCCGTCAGCCTGCAGCCGGGCGACACGATCAGCATCTATTCCACGTCCAACGCCAGCAACGGCTGCCCCGGCAAGTCGGGCGGTGTACTGGCGCAGGACGTGACCGTGGTCAGCCTCTCCGCGAGTGCGACCGGCACGGGCACGACGGACGTCGTCGTCGAGATGCCGCCGGGGACGGACGTCGGTACGGTCATGTGCAACTCCGCCAACGGAACCGCCGGAATCGCGATCATCACCCAGGGCGCCTAATCGATGGCGCTGATCACGCTCGCCGCGGACAAGGGAGCGCCAGGCGTCACGACGGCGGCGCTCGCGCTCGCGTCGGTCTGGCCCAACCCGGTCCTGCTCGCCGAGTGCGACCCGTCCGGCGGCGACCTGATGTTCCGGTTTCCCGCGCCGGACGGGCACCGCCTGGACCCGCGCCGCGGCCTGCTCAGCCTGGCCGTCGCGGGTCGCCGTGACTACCAGCAGCAGCAGATCTGGCAGCACGCTCAGAAGATCCACGGCGGACTCGACGTGCTCGTCGGCGTGACCAACGCCGAGCAAGGCGCCGGACTTGGCAGCCTGTGGGGGCCGCTGGGGAAGATGCTCTCCGCCATGCCAGAGGCCGACGCGATCGCGGACTGCGGCCGGATCGGCCCTGACGGGCCGGCGTACGACTTGCTGGCCGCCGCGGACGCGGTGGTGCTTGTCACTCGTCCTGACGTCGCGGAAGTCATCAGGCTGCGGGACCGGGCCGCGGCGATGGCGATAGCGATGGAGCGGCGCGGCAAGCGCGGCTTCGCGATCGACGTGCTCGTGATCGCCGACCCGCAGCAGCTGAAGGATGCGGAAGCCGAGGTCGCGCACGCTGTCGCGCAAGCCGGGGTCCCGCTGCGCCGGACGGTCGGGCTGGCCCGCGACCAGAAGGGCGCCGTGCTGCTCAGCGGCGCCTGGGGCGCCTGGGGCGGCAAGCTCGACAGGACGCTGCTGATGCGGACGGCGAGAGAGGTAGCCGGGTCGCTTTGCTCTGTTTCACCCGGGGGGACAGCCCAGGACGACTCTTCGCGGCCACTAACGCACCAGGTCAGGGCCGGGTGATCTGGGCGTGGACCATGGGCTTGTCAAGCGGCTGCGGGGCGAGGTGGGCGACCGACTCGCCGAGCAACGGCGCCTTGACGCCACTAACGGCGTGGCGCCCATGTCCGGTGAGGACGAACGGCAGTTCGCCCGGGCGCTGATCGCGCAGGCGCTGGAAAACCACGCCAGGGCCGAGATCATGGCCGGTCGCCCGCCGCTCAACGCGCAAACGGAGGGCGACCTCGCCGAGGCGATCCACGCCGCGCTGTTCGGCGTGGGCCGGCTGCAGCCGCTGCTGGAAGACGAGCAGATCGAGAACGTCGACATCAACGGCTGTGACCGGGTGTTCATCGGCTACGCCGACGGTCGCGAGGTAACCGGGGAGCCGGTCGCCGACAGCGACGACGAGCTCGTCGAGCTGATCCAGACGCTCGCCGCCTACTCGGGCCTGTCCAGCCGCCCGTTCGACACCGCCAACCCGCAGCTCGACCTGCGGCTGCCCGATGGCTCCAGGCTGTCGGCCGTCATGGACGTCACGCTGCGGCCGGCGATCTCGATCCGCCGCGCCCGGATGGGCAAGGTGTTCCTGGCCGACCTGGTCGGCAACGGGACGATGAGCCCTGAGGTCGGGAGCTTCCTCGCCGCGGCGGTCGGCGCCAGGAAGAACATCATGGTCGCGGGTTCCACCAACGCGGGGAAGACCACGCTGCTGCGGGCGCTGGCCAACCAGATCCCCGCCGATGAGCGGCTGATCACGGTCGAGCGGGCGCTCGAGGCCGGCCTCGATCACTTCCCCGAGCTGCACCCGAACGTCGTGGCGTTCGAGGAGCGGCTGCCGAACAGCGAGGGACAGGGCGCGATCTCGATGGCCGAGCTCGTCCGCCGCTCGCTGCGGATGAACCCGAGCCGGGTCATCGTCGGTGAGGTGCTCGGCGACGAGATCGTCACGATGCTCAACGCGATGACCCAGGGCAACGACGGGTCGCTGTCGACGATCCACTCGAATTCCTCGCTCGAGGTATTCAACCGGATCTCCACGTACGCGATCCAGGCGGCGGAGCGGCTGCCGATCGAGGCGACGCACATGCTGATCGCCGGCGCGATCGACTTCGTGGTCTTCCTGGAGAAGCGGAACGACTACGCCAAAGGCGGACGGCTGCGCCGGTATGTCAGCAGCGTCAGGGAGGTGACCGGGGTGGACGGACGCGTGCTGTCCAGCGAGGTGTTCACGCCCGGGCCGGACGGCAGGGCGGTGGCGCACGCGCCCGCGGCCTGCGCCGCCGAGCTCGCGGAGCACGGATATGTCCCCGGCCGGGGAGGCTGGTGATGGATACCTTCACGACGACCGCGCTGCTCGCCGTCTTCCTCGGCGGGTTGGCTGGTGCCGGGCTGTTCCTCCTGGTGGTAGCGATCCGGGGCGTCCCGGTCCGGGCGCAAGCCGGCCCCGGCAGGCTGGAACGGTGGCTGCGCGACGTGATGGGCTGGCGCGGCGCCATTGCCCTGGTCCTCGGCGCGATCGCGCTCGCGGCGACCGGCTGGGTTGTCGCCGGCGTCGGCGTCACGCTGCTCGCGCTTGGCTGGAGCTCGCTCGGCGGCTCGGCGGCCGAGCGCCGCGCGATGAGTCGGCTGGACGGGCTCGCGGTCTGGACCGAGTCGCTGCGCGACACGATCGCCGGCGCGGTCGGTCTCGAGCAGGCCATCCCCGCCTCGCTGCGAGTGGCCGCGCCAACCATCAGAGGGCCGCTGGAGAACCTGGTGGGCCGGCTGCATACCCGGGTGCCGATGCCGGACGCGCTGCGCCGGTTCGCGGACGAGCTGAACGACCCGAGCGCCGACCTGATCATCGCCGCGCTCATCATCAACGCCCGGCTGCGCGGTCCGGGCCTGCGCGACCTGCTCGGCGCGCTGTCCGAGTCGGTCCGCGAGGAACTCGACATGCGCCGCAGGGTGTCCGCGGAGCGCCGCTCGACCCGCAGGTCCGTGCAGATCGTGGTCGGGATCTCGGTCGGGCTCGCGCTTGGCATGGGGATCTTCAACCGCGGTTACGTGCACGTCTACGACCGCCCGGTGGGGCAGGCCGTGCTGGTCCTCGTCGGCGCCCTGTACGCGGCCGGGTTCCTCTGGCTGCGCAAGCTCGCGAACTTCGACTCGCCTGAGCGGCTGCTCGCCGTGCCGTTCGGTCAGCCCGGGGCGGGCGGCGACGCGGAGTGGGGAGGGGCGCGATGAGTCCTGCTGCCCTCGTCGCCGGCGCGGTCGCCGGCGCGGGCCTGTTCTTCTTGATCTTCGCGCTCATCCCGCGCAAGGTCAGGCTGTCCAAGCGGCTGGCCGCCTTCGACGCGCAGCGGGGCGCCGACTTGCTGCCCAGGTACGCCGACAGCATCTCGGGCAGCGCGATGGACCGGCGGCTCGGCGGCGCGCTCGCCGCGTTCTGCGCCGAGCAGGGCTGGGAGTTTCCGTCGCTGCGGGCCACCCTGGCGCTCGCCGACAAGTCGCTGGAAAGCTTCCTGGCCACGAAGGTGCTGCTCGGGGTGTTCGGCTTCTTGCTCGGCCCGCTACTGCAGGGGGTGGCGAGCGCCGCCGGACTGCACCTGCCGTTCGCGCTCCCCGTCTGGCTCGGGCTGCTGCTTGGCGCGATGTTCTTCCTGCTGCCCGACCTTGAGGTGAAGCAGAAGGCCGAGCAGCGCCGGAAGGACTTCAGGCACGCCGTCGGCGCTTTCCTTGACCTGGTCAGCATGAACCTGGCTGGCGGCCGCGGCGTGCCAGAGGCACTGATGTCGGCCAGTGAGATGGGCGGCGGCTGGTCGATGTCGCGCATCAGGGACGCGCTGGCGAACGCGCGGATCACCGGGCAGACGCCCTGGCAGGCGCTCGGCGGGCTCGCCGACGAGGTCAAGGTGGACGAGCTGCGCGACCTCGCCGCCTCGCTGGGCCTGGTCGCCGACGACGGCGCGAAGGTCCGCGAGTCGCTGACCGCCCGCGCCGCGAGCCTGCGGCGGCGCGAGCTCACAGACGCCGCGGGCCAGGCGGGGGAGCGGTCGCAGTCGATGCTGGTCGCCCAGATGCTGCTCGTCCTGGGATTCCTGCTGTTTTTGGTCTATCCCGTGATCCCTGCCCTGACAGGGGTTTAACGGTGGAAAAGAGGCAACAATGGATTACCGCAACTACTTCACCTACACCTGGGCGTCGCTCGGCACGCACATGGCACGGTTGCGAGCCGCGCTGCGCGACGGTGACCGCGGCGCGTCGGCGGTGGAGCTGGCGTTCATCACCGCGGGGCTCCTCGTCGTCGCCGGGCTCATCTACCTCGCGATTCACACGTTCGTCCAGAACGAGAGCAACAAGATCCAGAGCAACACGGGTCCCTGACCTCAGGTCCGATCGCGGCGCCAGCGCGGTGGAGCTCGCCGTGCTCGCGCCCGCGTTTCTCGGGGTGATCATGCTGATCATCCAGTTCGGGCTGTGGTTCGACGCGCGCCAGATCGCCCTCGCGGCGGCCCAGGTCGGCGCGCGCGTGGCCAGGGAAGAGTACTTCCCCGAGCGGAATGCGTGGAGCGGCGACGCCACCAGCGCCGCGACGAACTACTACGACGGGCTGAACACCCACCTGCTCGGCACCCTCACGGCCACCTCGGTGACAGGCACGCAGAACGGCACGCCGGTCGTCGGGGTCACCGTGTCCGGTCCGCTCGGATTCTCAGTGTTCAACTGGTTCGGCACCACCTGGACGATCACCGAGACCGTGACCGGCCCGGCCGAGTGCTTCCACCCGGCCGCCCTCGGCGGAGCATGCGGATGAAGCGGGAGCGCGGGTCGATGTCGGTCGAGCTGGCGATCGTGATTCCGGCGCTGGCGCTGCTGTTGCTCATCGTGGCGCTCGGCGGGCGCCTCGTGGAGGCGCAGGGCGCGATCGACGGCGCGGCCAGGGACGCCGCCCGCGCCGCCTCGCTGGCCAGGTACCCGGGCACCGGGCCGCTCGGCGCCACGTCGCTCGCACAGCAGGCGGCCGCCGGCGACCTGTCGGGCTACTGCACCGGCGGCGACCTCGCCGTCACGGTGACCAGCTTCCCCGCGCTCGACCAGCCCGCCCAGCTCGGCGACAACGTCACCGTTCAGGTGACGTGCGACATCAACACGAGCGTCTTCGGTGTGCTTGGGCTCGGCGCGAGGCACCGGATGACGGCGAACGCGATCGCGCCGCTCGACCCGTTCATGTGCCGGGGGACGCAGTGCTGAAGCGGCTGGGGCTGAGCGACGCGGGCGCGGGTGAGCGGGGATCGGTCGCGGTCTTCACGGCGGTCTTCGCCTTCGCCGTGCTGCTGCTGCTCGCGGTCCTCGTCGACGGCGGCAGCACGCTGAGCGCGCGGGAACGCGCCGCCGACATCGCCGAGCAAGCCGCCCGCGCGGCGGTCACCGACCTGTCGGTGCCCGCGCTCCGCGACCAACCTCCACAAGTCGTCATCGACTGGACCACTGCCTGCCAGTACGCGATGAAGGCGGTGCAGGACTACGCGCTGAACTCGGGCGACGCCTCCGTGCACATGACCTATTGCGGCGAGCCCACCGCCCCTCCCGCCGGGGAGAGCCTCGTCCCTCCAGGCGAGAATCCTCTTCAGACGGCCATGGTCACCGTGCAGGTGAAGACACAGTCGGCGATCCCCGGCTTCCCGTCGCTGACCATGACCGCGACCCAGACCGCCACCGCGGCGTGCGGCAACGCCGACATCCAGGAGGTGTGTTAGGTGGCGCCGCCCATTCCCGGTCTGCGCGCCCCCGCCCAGGCGCACCAGCGCACCGCCGGCGATGTCGCGCTCGGCGCGCTCGCCATCCTCGCGCTCGCGGCGCTGACTGTGGGAGTCCCGCTCGCGCTGGCGATGTTCGTGGGCCTGCCCGCCCCGCGCTCGCTGTCGACGAGCATGCTGACCAGCCAGCTCGACCTGACGACCACGCTGAAGCTCCTGTCGGTCATCGTCTGGCTCGCCTGGATCCAGTTGGTGTGGTGCGTGCTCACCGAGATCAGGGGCGCCATCCGCAACGTCGGGGTGCCAGGCCGCGTGCCGCTGGCCGGGCCGGCCCAGTCGCTGGCGCACCGCCTGGTCACCGCGGCGCTGTTGTTGTTCAGCGCGACCGCGGCGCTGTCCCCGGCGCTCACGCATTCACCCGCACCGCCGCGGCCGGCGCACAGCATCTCCGTCTCCGCGGTGGCGCGGCCGTCCGGCACGCAGTCCGCCACGCCGGAGAGCACGCATGCGGTCAACGACCCGGCGGCGTCGGTCCCCCGGCACCAGGCACTCGAGGCCGAGGAGAAGATCTACGTGGTCAGGCCGCCAGAAGGCCGCTACCACGAGTCGCTGTGGGAAATCGCGGAGAACCACCTCGGCGACGGCCGCAGGTACCAGGAGATCTTCAAGCTCAACGAGGACCGGATCCAGCCCGACGGCACGAAGCTCACGATCGCCTCGCTGATCCGGCCCGGCTGGGTGCTGCGCATGCCCGCCGATGCCTACGGGCCGGGTATTGAGACGGTCGCCGAGCACACCCACCGCACGACGGACGCGGTTAAGGGCGCCGACCAGGCGCGCGAGCGGTCGCATACCCCAGCGCACCGTCAGGCGGACAGCACGGCGGACAGTCATCGCGGCGGGGAGGCCAGCCCGGTTCGTTCCGAAGAAAAAAGGGCGGCACCGGTCACGGACGGGACAGTCGCGCACCAGGGCGCGGCGGTGTGGCCGGCCGAGCTCGCGGCCGCCAGCCTGCTCGCGGCGGGGGTGCTGGCGGCGCTTGGGCAGCGCCGGCGGGAGCGGCTGTGGCAGCGCGCGTTCGGGCGGCGGCTGCCCGCCCCCGAAGGTGAGGCCGCGGTCGCGGAGCAGGCGCTCCGGCTCGGCGCCGACGACCCGGCCGTCGCGCTGCTCGACCGGAGCCTGCGGCACCTGACGCGGGTCAACGCGGCGCGCGGGAAGCCGCCGCCGACCGTGTTCGCGGCGCTCCTGCCACCAGAGCAGCTTCGCCTGTGGGTCGCGCCGCCGGACACCGACCCGCCATCGCCGTGGCGGTCGGAGGACAGCGGTCAGGTGTGGGCGCTGGACGCGGCTGCGGCGCCGGGGCTCGACCCCGGTGACGCGCTCGCCCCGTACCCGGGGCTTGTCACGCTCGGCACCAGCGAGGCGGGCCGGATCATGGTCGACCTCGAGGTCGCGCACGGGCTGATCACGCTGCGCGGCCCGGCGGAAACGGTGCGTGCCGCGCTCGCCGCGCTCGCCGTCGAGCTGGTGACGAACCGCTGGTCGGACCGGATGCGGGTCACCCTCGTCGGTTTCGGCGAAGGTCTTGAAAACATGTCGCCAGAACGGGTCCGGGTGACTGCCTCACTTGATACCGCTCTCCCCGAGATGGAGCAGCGCGCGGCGTCGCTCGCCACTGACATGGCGCTGGCCGGTGTGGACTCGGTGCTGACCGGGCGGGCATTCAGCGGTCAGGCAGGCTCCGCCGGCCAGTGGGCGCCGCACTACTTGCTGATGGGCGAGCCGCCCACGGCGGAGCAGGCGCAGCGGCTGCTCACGCTGGCGCGGACCAGGCAGCGGACCGCGCTCGGCTTCGTCGTGGCCGGGGACGTGGCCGGCGCGTCCTGGACGTGGGACCTCACCGTCGACGGGCGGCTGCGGGCGCCCGCGTTCGGCTTCGACCTGGCCGCGCAGCTGCTGCCGCCTTCGCAGTACGCGGCGGTCGTCTCGCTGTTCGCCGATCCGGGCGACTACCCGCCGGTCACCGACCCGGCGGCGGGCGCCGCGCCCGCGGCGCACCTGGCGCCAGGCGCCCGGTTCCCGGTGGAGATCGGGCTGCTCGGGCCGCTGACGGTCAGCGCGCCCGGGCCGGTCGAGCCGTCCCGGCTGACGCTGGCGACGGAGATCGTCGTATACCTCGCGACCCATACCGGCGGCGTGCACGCGAACGTGCTGAGCGGCGCCATCTGGCCGCGCGGGGTCAGCGCGGAAGTGCGGGACGCCGCGCTCGCGCGCATCGCGTCCTGGCTTGGGACCGACGAGTCCGGCGCGCCGAACCTGGTCACCGACTCCTCGGGACGGATGCGCCTCGGCCCCGGTGTCCGAGTGGACTGGCACGTGTTCCGCGCGCTGATCGCGAGGGCGGGTCCCAGCGGCGACGAGGCGGGCTGCCTGGACCGGGCGCTCGGCCTCGTCCGCGGCCAGCCGCTAGCGGGGCGTGACCCGTCCCGGTACTGGTGGGTTGGCACCGATCCGTTCGGATACGAGGTCGCGGCCACCGTCGCCGACGCGGCGCACCGGCTGGCGGTGCTGCGGCTTGGTGCCGGCGATCCGGCCGGCGCGATGTCCGCGGCCCGCGCCGGGCTGCTGCTCGCCGACGACGACGAGACGCTCTGGCAGGACCTGTTGCGGGCGGCCGCCGCTACCTGTCAGGAGCGCGTGCTGCGGTCGGTCGTGGACGAGATCTCGGCGCGGGTGGCGGGCGACGATGTGCTGCCGCGGATGGCGCCGCAGACCGAGGCGCTCATCGACGAACTGCTGCCCTCCTGGCGGTCGTCGGCGGCATGAACGGATACCAGCTTGCTAGCGATGGATTGGAATGCGTATGCGAAACACGTTCACCGCGGTTAGCCTGGCGGCTTTTCTCGCGCTGGGCGCCGTCGCGTGCTCTGGCGGCGGGAGCACTACCTATAGCGGCTTGCTGACGGTCAGTCCGTCGGATGGGCCGGCGACCCCGAGCACCGCGGCGCAGCACAGCGACCCGGCTAGCACCGTCGCCGCGGCCGGGCTGGTGACGTTCGCGTTCCCGGCCGGCCTGAAGGTGGAGTTCCGCAGCCCGCTGCCCGCCGGCGGGCCCCGGCGCGCCGCGATGATCGGATACGAGAACTACGTCGACTCGGGGTGGTACGCGGTCTATACGCACGGGGGGAGCAAGACGGTCTCGCGGTACGTCTTCGGCAACGCGCTGACCGACTTCCGCGACCTGGTCAGCGAGCTCACCGGCTACCGGCTCCGCGGCACGATCGTCTACTCCGACATCTCGGTGCCTCAGGTCTTCGGCGGTGCGGGCGCGGTGGTGCAGGCCTGCGTCAACGACTCCGGGCTCTACGTCGCGAACGCGAAGACCGGCCGCAACCTGGAAACGGTCTTCCGCGGCGATTTCGAGCACTACCAGGAACAGGCCTCGACCGGGAAGTCCTCCCGAGCCGGCTTCTGGATCGTCAACCACACCATTCAGTCCCCGGGGGTGTGTTCATGAACAGCATGCGTAGATCTTTGGTCGCGGCCGTGTCGGCCGTGTCGGCCGCCGTCGTGCTCGCGGTCGGCTTGGTGGCCGGCGTGGCCGGCGTGGCCGTCGGCCCGGCGGCGGCCGCCGGCGGTGGCGGTGGCGGTCTCCCGCCCCAGTACCCCCCGCCCGGCGGGCAGACCGGCACCGGCTCGTCGAGCGGGGGCACGTTCACGGCGAACGTGGCCGAGCACATTACCCAAGGCGGTGACTACTACCCCGGGTTCAACGAGACGTGGTCGCCGCCTGAATGCTGGCTCCAGCCCGAGTTCCTGCAGCCGCAGACGTACCAGGTCGCCGACCCCACGGGCGGGCCAAGCGACGCGGCCAGCTACTACTTCTGGTTCGGTTCGCACTATCGCTCGTTCGAAGGGATCCTCGGGCATGTCCAGGGCGCGCGCTACGAGATCCTCCAGGAGTTCAAGCAGGAGCAGGACATGCAGCGGCCCGCGGCCTGGACCGGTCCTGACCCGATCGAGTCCAATGACCAGTGGTGGGCGCCGAACTGGCTGAACAGTTCGGCCGGCTGGGCCTGCGCGCAGGCCCTGGTCGTCGACAGCAACCTGAGCGACGGGTTCATCGGCATGCAAACGCCCGCCACGCCGGGCGCGGGCACCGACGGTCAGATCAGCAGCCAGCAACTGGCCGGGCTGGCCCGCGCGTCTCTCAGGCTGCCGACGCTGAAGATCGTCACGAGCCCGCGGGTGACCACCGAGGTCAATGTGCCCACCTACGTGTCGGTCGAGTACCTCGGGGACGGCGGGGTCATCAACCCGAATGACACGGCGACTGTCGACTTTGGTGACGCTCCCTGGCTAACGGCAACCGTGCAGGCGACGCTGTCGTCCGTGCAGATCACGTCGAACGCGCCGGCGTCGTCGTACCACACGACCGGCGCCGGGACCCCGGGCCAGACTTGCGCGGCGGCAAACGGTACGGCGATCGCCGGCTGCAGCATCACGTTCGAAGCTCCGAGCGCCAACAGCGCGCCGTGGTCAATCAAGGTGAGCGCGACCTGGACGGTGACATGGACCACCAGCGCGGCCGATGGTGGCACGTTCCCGCCGGCTCCGCGCACGGGGACGACCAACGTCGTCGTCAGGGAAATCACGAGTCAGACCTGACCTCGCCATGAACCCGCTCCTGGTGGTCGGCCTGGCCGCAACCGGCCTGGTGGCCGGCCGGGGACAGCGTGCCGTCATCGTCCGCTACGCCGCCCCCGGTCCACCCGCCCCCGCCGCCCCCGCCGCCCGCGCTGCCGCGCCCGCCCCGCCCGCCGCGCCCGGCCCGCCGCCGCTGACGGTCGAGGTCACGTCGGCACTCCTGCTCGGTGCGCTCGCCGCGCGGATTCATCCCGGCCTGGTCCTGGCGGCGGCCTGCTGGCTGGCCGTGTGCGCGGTCCCGCTCGCGTTCATCGACGCGGCCGTCCGCCGGCTGCCCGACCCGCTCACCGCCGCGGCGTTCGCGGGCACCGCGCTGTTGCTGCTCGCGGCGGCCGCGGCCGGCGGACACTGGCACGCGCTGGCCGTGGCCCTCCTCGGCGGCGTCGCGCTGGCCGGCTTCTACCTGGTCCTCGTGCTGATCAACCCGGCCGGGATGGGCATGGGCGACGTCAAGACCGCGGCGAGCATCGGCACCCTGCTGGCCTGGTCGGGCTGGCGGTTCCTGATCGCCGGCGGCTTCGCCGGCTTCCTGCTGGCCGCCGCCTGCGGGATCGCGCTGCTGGCATCGGGCCACGTCACCCGCAAGCAGCACATCCCGTTCGGCCCCTTCATGGTCGCCGGCGCGTTCGCGGTCATCCTCGCCGCCATGTAGGTTCTTGCCTGTGGCGAAGCTTACGGTCCGCGGGCTTGATCTGGTGACGTACGCCCGTCTCCGTGTAGCGGCTGTCTCGCCCGGCCGGTCCTTGGAAGCCGAGGTCGGGGCCATTCTCCAGGAGCGGTTGACCCTCGGTGTTAGCGAACATGGCTTCGGAAGCCGCATCCAGGCCCGCTTCCAGGGAATTGAAGGTGACCTGGAGCTTCCCGACCGAGGCGGCGAACTACCGCGCGCTGCTGAGTGCCGCCTATGATCGTGCGCCACCGGAACACCTCGGCCGACGTCTGCAGCTCAATCGCCCGCGGCCTAGACGCCGCCTCGACAGAACACCACCCGCCCCGGCAATCACCCTTCGCGTCACTGGCCCCTGCCGCAGATGATCGCCGGTCCGTTCGCGTTAGTGTGGATCGTTTTCCATGGCCGGACATGGAAACTGATCCACGATCATCGAATTCGTGCTGCCTGACCCCCCGCTCCCGGGTCGCCTGGGGCCGAACACTGATTAGCCGGGATAGAGAACCACCGTTTCCGCTGATCTCGGAAGCTTCCCAACAATGGAATTGATCGATCTCAAGGCGCCTGAGCCCGTCCGGGGCATCCCGCCGTGGGAGGACCAGCGGTGGCTCGGCGAGGCGGAGGACTGGATCGACGCCACGTGTGCGCGCGCCTCCCTGACACGTACCGGCCGGGCGCAGGTGCGGGGCCGGCCGTACTCGGTCGTCGCCCGCGTCCCGACCCGCGACGGAACCGTGTGGTTCAAGGCGAACCCGCCGGCGTCGAGTTTCGAGCCGGCGCTGCTGGCCGCGCTCTCCGGCTGGCATCCGGACCGGTTCACCGCCCCGATCGCGGTCGACCTGGACCGGGCCTGGTCGCTGACCCGCGACGGCGGACCCACCCTGCGCGACGAGCAGGAACGTACCGGGGACACAAGCGCCTGGCAGGCCACGTTGCGGGATTACGGGCAGTTGCAGCTCGACCTGGCGCGGCACGACGGCGACATGCTCGCTCTCGGCCTGGCCGACCTGCGCCCCGGCAGCGTTCCGGGCCAGTTCGAGAAGCTGCTCGACGACCCGGTCACCGAGCAGGTCATCGACGTCCCTGACGGCATCACCCGCGAGGAGCACCAGGCCCTGCGCGCGCTGGCACCGCGACTGAGGGCCTGGTGCGCGGAACTCGAAGACCTCGGCATCCCGGCCAGCCTGGATCACGCGGACGTGCATCCGCACAACATCTTCGCCGCGACAAGCACCCCTTTTGACTGGGGAGACGCCGCCATAGCGCACCCCTTCAGCAGCCTCCTGGTCGCGCTGCGCACCGCGGGTGAAGATGTCAGCCCGTCGGCGCGGTCCTCCGAGCTGGCCACCTTGACCGAGAACTACCTCACGCCCTGGCTCGAGGCCGGGCACAAGCGGTCCGCCGTCGACCGCTCGCTGTCCCTCGCCCTGCGGATCGCGCCGCTCGCCCGCGCCCTGACCTGGGGTCGGCTCTTTCCGTGCTACCTGGGCCACCCCGGGCCCGCGGCCCACGCCGCCCAGGTCCTGACCGCGATGCTCAAGCCCGACCCGCTCGCTCTAGCCGACTGACGCGAATGGAGACCCCGGCGGACTAGCCAGCCGTTGCCCCCTCCGGGCAGCGTGGGCTATCTATTTGCGATTTGAGGTACTGGGGCACCGCAAACCGCAAATAGATCTGCTTTCGCGCTCGGTCAGCGGTCAAGCAGTCGTGGGGTGATCATCAGTCCGCGAGGTGAAGTTTTCATCGGGTCGCCGCCTGGGTCGGCGCGCTGACCTGCGGGCCGCCGGACCGGCAACGGTCCGGCGGCGCCGTGGGCTGTCGAGGAGCCCGACCCGCTTTTACGGTGAGGGCACCGAATTGACGTGGAGGCGGATCATGCGCTGGCGGTGGATAACCGGATCGGTTGTGGTGACAGTAGGGGCCGTCCTGACGTTGTTGCTCGGGCAGTTGCCCGCCGGGGCCATCGACGTGTCAGGAACACCAAGCCCCGTCACCGGATTTGCGACGTGGTTCACCGGGCTCGGTTCGCCCTATGGCGGCTGCGGCCTGCCGCAGGCGGACCTGGACAGCCAGAACTTCCTCGCCCTCAACGTGCAGAACTCCCCTGGTGACTACACCAACCTGCCGCGCCCGATCCCGGCGGCGGACGCCAGCGAGATCGGCATGTTCGACAACGGCCTGAACTGCGACCGCTGGGTGCAGGTCACGATCGGCGACAATTGCGACGGCACCAATAGCGGCGCGCCGAATACAGCCTTCTGTACCCCGGGGACGCTGGAAGCCGACCAGTTCAACGGGGCCACGCTCGACATGGTGGTCGCCGACAGCTGCGACGACGGCAACGCCTGGTGCAAGGACAACCCGTACCACGTCGACCTCGCGCAGGCCTCGCTCAACCAGTTCATCGATAATGGGCAGCCGGTCGGTGACATGTACCCGAATAGCTGGAACAACCGGCAGGTGACCTGGCAGTTCATCGCGGCGCCGAATTACACGGGCAACATCAACATCGGCGCCATCCAGGGCGCGCAGACGTACTGGCCAGCGATCGCGATCTCGCACCTGCCTAACGGCATTCACGGCGTGAACTATTACGCGAACGGTTCATGGGTCGCCGCCACGATGGACTCCGACCAGGGCGACGACTACATCATCGGCCCCACGACCGGCGCCGGGACACCCGGGACGCAGTACGAGATCCAGGTCGTCGACTCGTCAGGGAACCTGGTCAACAACGGGGAGGTGTACAACTTCACGCTGCCGTCCGGCTGCACCAACGGATGCTCCCCCGCCTATACGCCGATCACGTACACCACCTCCACCGCGCCGGTGACATCACCGTCGCCGTCCCCCTCTCCCACCACGACCTCGCCGTCGCCATCGCCCTCCCCGACCACGACGTCCCCGTCACCGTCACCGTCCCCCTCGCAGACCGCAACCTCCGGCGGCGGCGGCTGCTCGCTGACCTCTTCCGTGACGGACTCGTGGGATGGCGGGTACCAGCTCCAGCTCACCGTGACGGACACGGGCACCGTGCCGCTGACCGAGTGGACGACCGGCTTCGAGTTCGCCGACACCAGCGAAACGATCTCGAACTCCTGGAACGCCGCGGTCACGCAGAGCGGGGAGAAGGTGAGCGCGAGCAACGAGTCGTACAACGGGTCGATCTCGGCTGGCGGTACGACGACGTACGGCATGACAGTCAACGGCTCCAACTCCGCGCTGTCCGCCCTCACGTGTAGCCCGACCTAACAGCCAGCCGCTCCACGCGGTCGCGCTAGCTCCGATAGGCGCGCGGCCGCGTGGAAGACTGGCTGACATGGACCCGGATCCGCTCCCCGACCAGCCCGGCCAACCGGACCGGACGCAGCTCGAGCGCGTCTACCGGGCGGAGGCGACCAGGATCAGGGCCGCGCTCGCGGCGCGCACCGGCGACGTGGGGCTCGCCGAGGACGCGGTGCAGGACGCGTTCGTCGAGGCTATCGAACACTGGGCGCACGACGGAGTGCCGCCGAACCCGGGCGGCTGGCTGGCCACCACCGCCCGCCGCAAGGCGGTTGACCGGCTGCGCCGGGACAAGACCGCCACAGAGAAGCTCGCGCTGCTCGCCGCCGAGAGCCCGGTTGACGAAGGCGGGGCGGCGGATCAGCGCGCCGACGACGAACTGCTCGGCCTGGCGTTCGCCTGCTGCCACCCGGCGCTCGCCATGGACGCGCAGGTCGCGCTGACCCTGCGCGCCGTCTGCGGCCTGACCACCGATCAGATCGCGTCGGCCTTCCTGGTCAGCGAGCAGACGATGTCCCAGCGTCTGCTCCGGGCGCGCAAGGCGCTGCACCAGGCCCATGCGGAGGTCCGCGTCCCCGACCCCGACGAGCTCGGCGACCGGCTGGCTGGCGTGCTCGCCGTCGTGTACCTCGTGTTCAACGAGGGCTACCTGGCCAGTTCAGGCCGTGAGCCGGCCCGCCGCGACCTGGCGGCGCAGGCGATCGCGCTGACCAGGATGCTGCACAGGTTGATGCCTCGCGAACCCGAGGTGCTCGGCCTGCTCGCGCTGCTCCTGTTGCACGAGTCGCGGGCCGCCGCCAGGTTCGACGGCTGGGGTCGGCTGATCCGGCTCGCGGACCAGGACCGCCGGCTGTGGGACAGGGGGCTCGCGACGGAAGCGGCCAGGCTGCTCGACCGCGCGATCGCGCTCCGCCGCCCCGGCCCGTACCAGGTCCAAGCGGCGATCGCCGCCCTGCACGCCGAAGCGCCGGGCTACGAGCAGACCGACTGGCGGCAGATCCGGCTTCTGTACGACCGCCTCCAGGCGCTTACCCCGTCCCCGGTGGTGTTGCTCAACCGGGCGGTCGCCACCCGGTATGCGGTGGGTCCGGAGGCGGCACTCGCGGAGATCGAGCCGCTCGCCGCCGAACTCGACGGCTACCGGCTGTTCCACGCGCTGCGCGCCGGACTGCTGTCCGGGCTTGGCCGCGATGCGGAGGCCAGGAGCGAGCGCGAGCGAGCGCTCGCGTTCGCCGCTAACCCGGCCGAGCGCGAGCTACTCACCCGCGGCCTGTCACTGTGAGGCCTCGCCACCGGGCTAAGCCGGGCGGCAGGCGCTCACCCCATCTCGATGACCGCGCGCAGCTCGATCGTGATCCAGCCGCGGTCCACGCCCGGCCAGGTCTTCGCGACCTCGACCGCCTCGTCCATCGAGTCGGCTTCGATCACCGAGTAGCCGCCGAGCGCCTCCTTGGTCTCGATGAACGGCCCGTCGGTGACACCGGTCGCCCTTACCGTCTTCGCGGTCTGCGGCGGCTGGAGCTGGTGCCCGCCGTCGAGCTTTCCAGTGGCGCCCCATTTTTCGTACCAGGCGCTTACCTCGGCGAACCAGGCGTTCCATTCCGGGCTCTGCTGAGCCGGTTCGGACGGGTTATTCAAGATCAGCATCACGTACTTCACACGCGTCTCCTTCGTTCTAGTGGTGCCCCTCCAGGCACCCACTCACCCCACTCCACGATCGGCGCCCCCGCGGATCCGACACGCCAGCCCACCGAATAATTCAGTTTGTCCCCCGCACCCCGGCAAGTAGGGTGCTGAGCCGTGGTCGCAGTCCGCGTGGCGCAACTGGCCGCCCAAAACAAAGGTAAGCGGCTGAGCGGACGACAGGCGTGGCCGCTGCTGTGGGGGTCGAGCAAGCGGCTGTCAGCGGTCGTGATCGCGTGGGCGGCGCTGAGCGCCGTGGTGCCGCCGCTCGTGGTGACCGCGCTCGGCTTCGTGGTCGGCGGGATACCGGGCGCCGTGCGCGACGGCATGGCTTCACCGGCCGGGCACCGGCTCATCGGCGCGCTGATCGTCGCCGCCCTCATCTACGGCTTGTCGCTGGTCCTCGACCCGATTGGCAACGCGCTCGGCACGGCCGCGAGGCAGCGGATCACCGGGGGACTGCAGGCCCGGCTGCTCAACGCGGTCACCGCGCCGCCGGGCATCGCCCATCTGGAAGACGCGCAGACTCTCGACCGGTTGGCTCGCGCCGAGGGAACGCTGACCGGGTACTTTCCCGGCGACGCACCGGTGACGTGGGCGGGCGCCGTGGCCGGACGGGTATCCGGGATCATCGGGTGCGCGGTGATCGCCGCCTACGTCTGGTGGCTCGGCCTGCTGTTGCTCGTGATGTGGCTCGCGGTGCGGCGGGTCCTGCTGACGTCGGTAATAAGGCAGGCGACCGACCTGCGCGGGCAGACCACCGCGATGCGCCGCGCCTGGTATTTCACCGGCGTGGGCTCCAAGGCGCGGGACGGCAAGGAGGTGCGGGTTTTCGGCCTCGCCCGGTTCCTCGCCAGCAAGTTCGCCACGGAGTACACCGAGGCGATCCGCGGCGGTCACGTGGGCCTGCGCGGCGTGCACCGGCGTGCCGCCGCGTGCTTCGCGGTCGTGCTGGCCGGGTACGCCCTGGCGGTCTGGGTGATCACCGACGCGGCGCGGACGGGCCATCTCGGGCTGCGCGAATTGTCGATCCTGCTGCCGATGCTCGCGGTCGCGATGTCCGCGGGCAGCGTCTCCGTGGACGACATCATGCTGGCGTGGACGCTCGCCGGCCTGCCGGACGCCGAAGCGCTGGAGCGTGACCTGGCCCCGGGCCCGGAACTCGCCGGTGCTAAAGACCCGGGGGACAAGCCGCGCGAACAGGTCCGGTTCGAGGGCGTGTGGTTCCGGTACCCGGCAGGTACCCGCGACGTCCTGGAAGGTGTCGACCTGGAACTCACAGCCGGCACGTCCACCGCGCTCGTCGGGGTGAATGGCGCGGGCAAGTCCACGCTGGTCAGCCTGCTGGCGCGGCTCCGCGACCCGACGAAGGGCCGGATCACGGTCGACGGCACGGACATCCGCGAACTGGACCCGCGCCGCTGGCAGCGGGTGATCGCGCTGATGCCGCAAGAGCCCGTGCGGTACCCGGTGTCGGCGTACGACAACATCGCGTTCGGCGCCCTGGAGTACAGGGACGACAAGGAGGGCGTCGAGCTGGCGGCCAGGCGGGCCGGATTCGACGCCGTCATCAAGGACCTGCCGGACGGCTGGGACACCGTGCTGGCCCGCGAGCTCCCCGGCGGGGCCGAACTCTCCGGCGGCCAGTGGCAGCGCCTCGCCCTCGCCCGCGCGCTGTTCGGCACCGCGCACGGGGCGCGCGTGCTGGTGCTCGACGAGCCTACGGCCGCGCTCGACGTGCTCAGCGAGCGGCGGTTCTACGAGCGGTTCCACGAGATCACCGCCGGGCTGACCACGCTGGTCATCTCCCACCGGTTCGCCACAGTCCGCCGCGCCTCCTGCATCTGCGTGCTGGACGGCGGCACGATTACCGAGCGAGGCAGCCACGATGACCTGGTAGCGGCGGGCGGAACGTACGCGACGATGTACGCGGTGCAGGCCGCGAGGTTCCGGGCATGAACCGCGGCCTCAGGAAGCGGCTACAGTCCCGGCGCCGCCACGCGCGGCTGGCCAGGATCTTGTTCTTCGACGGCTTCCGCGCCGCGCCCGGCTGGATGGCCCTGGTCACCGTGCTGCTCGTCCTCGGCAGCGTGGCCGGCACCTGTTATCCGCTCGGCTACCGGCTGCTCGTCGACGGCGCGCTCGCGGGCGACGCCACGACGACCGCTGAGGGCGTCGCGGTGGTCGCGTTGCTGCTCGGCCTCGGCTGGGTGCTCACCGCGATCGGCTCGACCGAGGCGATGGCGCTGAGCGACCGGATCGCCGTGTACCGGACAAGCAGGCTGATCGAGCTGATCAGCGGCGTCCCCGGCCTGGAGCACCTGGAGCGGCCCGACTACCTCGCCGAGGTCGAGCAGCTCAACGCCGGGCGGCGCCAGCTCGCCGCCGCGCCCCGGCAGATCCTCAGCAACGTCTCGTCGGCCGCCCGGATCATCGCGCTGCTCGTGCTGCTCGGCTCGGTGTCGCCGTGGCTGCTGCTGCTTCCTGTGACGGCCGTGCCACCGCTGATCGCCGACCGCGTGGCGAAGAAGATCACCAAGCGGTCCGAGAACGAGATGTCCGCGCAGCGGCGGCTGGCCGGCATGATCTTCGAACTGTCCTCGAACGCGGCCGCGGCCGGCGAGCTCCGCTCCTACGGCCTGTCCGGGCACCTGAGCGGCCTGCACGCGCGGCTGGCGGAGTCGCTGGATCGGCGCGCCGGGGTCGAGGCGCGGCGCGTGCTGGCCGTCCAGTCGGCCGGCTGGCTGCTGTACGCCGCCGGGCTGATGGGGGCGATCGCGTTCATCGTCGTCCGCGCGTCCCACGGCGAGCTGTCGCTCGGCACCGTGCTGATGACCGTCTCGCTCATCCGCCGCTCCCGCGCGCAGCTGGCGTCGGCGGCGTCCGGCTCAGGTGCGCTGGTCTCGACGCTGGCCACGGCCGACCGGCTGCTATGGCTCGAAGACCACCACGCCGCCTCGATGACCGCGGCGGGCACACTCCCGGCTCCTGCGCGGCTGAGCTCTGGGATCACCGTCCGCGATCTTTCATTCGCCTATCAAGGGTCGGAACGAACCGCGCTTACTCACCTATCGCTCTTCCTCCCCGCGGGGGCGACCGTCGCGGTGGTTGGTGAGAACGGCTCAGGCAAGACGACCCTCGTCAAGTTGCTGCTTGGCATGTACCAGCCGGCCAGCGGCGCGATCGTGGTCGACGACGTGCCGCTGGCGGCGATCTCGCCGCGGGCGTGGCGAGATCGCTGCACCGCCGCGTTCCAGGATTTCTCGCGGCTCAACCTGCCGGCCGTGGAGTCGGTGGGTGTGGCGGACCTGCCCGAGGCGGAATCAGAGCCGCTGGCGCTGGCCGCGCTGCACCGGGCCGGCGCTTCCGACATCGTCCCGCAGCTGCCGTCCGGGCTGGCCACCTACGTCGGCGGTCCGTACACCGACGGCCACAACCTGTCCGGCGGCCAGTGGCAGAAGCTCGCGCTCGGCCGCGCCATGCGGTCGCCCGATCCGCTGCTCGTGGTGCTCGATGAGCCGACCGCCGCTTTGGACGCGCACGCCGAACACGCGCTGTTCACCCGCTACGCCGAGGCCGCCGTGTCGATGTCGGCGGCGTCGGGCACGATCACCCTGCTCGTCTCGCACAGGTTCAACACGGTCCGGATGGCCGACGTGATCGTCTACCTGGAGGCGGGCCACGCGATCGAGGCCGGCAGCCACGACGAGCTGATGGCCGCCGCCGGCCGTTACGCCGAGCTCTTCAGCCTGCAAGCCGACGCCTACCGCTGACTGACGCGCCAGACCAGGCGCAGCCCTGACCAGTCATCGTCGATGGCGGCGACCTTGACGTCGACGAGCCCGAGGTCGAGCGCCAGCCGGCGAACGACGTCATCGGTGATGTCGCTGTCGTGCCCGGCGGCACGCCGCGGCCACGCCGCCCAGATCGCTCCCGCGGGGAAGACGCGCCGGGCCAGGTCAGGCAGCCGTTCGGCGATCTCGGCCGCGGCGCGGAAGAACGCGACGATCAGGTCCGCGCCGCCGTCGGGGTCGGGTGCCAGCAGCCCGTCTGGCGGCTCCGTCAGGGCCCATCCGGGCGGCGGGTCATCGAGCGCGGCCCGTTGCCCGGCCTTGAGGCCCAGCTTGCGCGATTGCGGGGTTCGCGAATACCCAGGACTCATGGCCCGCCGCTTCCTTCATGTGGCCTGAAGACGTCAGAAGAGTACGGCATTCTGACGCTGCACCTGGGCGGCGGCCGTGACACGATCGTCTACCCCAAGGCGGACCACACCCCAGCGACCTTCAAGGACCCGGGCGGGCAACATCTTGTCCGTTCTGCAGGAGCGCTGACGCCGATCGCCTTATCGGGCTCAGACGCGCCGTGCCACCTGCAGCAGGTATTCCTTGCGGTGGAGCGGGTTGTGGTCGGTGCGGCGCCGGGCCGGGACGGCGCCGCGGACCTGGCGGTAACGGTCGAAGGCGGTCTCGAGCACTCCTTCGCCCGCCGTCAGCGTGGGGAGTTCACGCTCGAGGTCGCGCAGCCGGGCGGCCGGGATCTCGCCTTCGATGAGGCTTGACGAGCCGCGGGTGGCTGTCCGCAGCGGGACGGCGTCCAACCGGGGGAGCGCCTGCAGGGTCACCGCGGTCCGCTCCGCCGGTATATCGAGAACGAATTGGTGCAGCGGCTCGAGCACGGCGGTACCGGCGCGGGACAGCGCGTCCATCACCACGAGCGGGGTCAGGTTACGGAAGTCGCCCGCGGTGCTCGACATGCTCTTGTCGAACACGGCGTGCATGTGGCTTTGCCGCGGCCAGTATCCGGAGTGCGTCATCGTGACCAGGCAGCCGGTGACCTGCCAGCCGTGCAGTCCCTGCGTCAGCGTCTCGTGCACGGTTTCCTCGACCGCCTTGAAGAACGCGGGCGGCATCGCCCCCGGCGACACGCCGAGCCGGAACCGTACGCCTTCTTTATCCGGTCCCGGCTCAACGCGAAGGCCGACGCCGGCTAGAAACGGGTTCGGCGGCACGTTGATGCGCTCGACCGACTCGCCGGTGCCGACGGGCCGCTCGACGCAGATCGTGGTCGTCTCGCGGAACGTGACCGCGATGCCGAACTCGTCCGCGAGCGTCGCCTCGATCACCTCCTTCTGCACCTCGCCGTACAGCGAGATGAAGATCTCCTGCCCCGCCCGTCGCAGGTTGATGAGCGGGTCCTGCTCGGCCAGCAGGGCGAGTGTGGCGTGCAGCCCGGTCCGGTCGCCCGCGTGGACCGGCACGACCGCCGTCTCGAGCGAGGGCGGGGTGAAGAAATGGGTATCCCGCGAGGCGCTCTTTTGGCTCGCACCGGGGGGACGGATTGTGTCGCCGATTCGCACGCCGGATAGTCCGGTCAGGCGGGCGATCTGGCCTGGCCCTGCGACGGTCGCGCCGTCGCTGGTGCTGACCGCGGTGACCGTCGCCTTCTTGCCGTCGCCGTCGCCGAAGCGGACTCGGTCCCGCGGGCGGAGCGTGCCCGCGAACATCCGGACGTAGGCGGTTTTCCCAGCGGGTTGTATCGGGGGGCGCGGGGGGTCGTCCCCCCGGAGGTGCAGAGCGATCTTGAACACGGTGCCGTCGACCGGGGCCGCCGGGTCGCCGTCCGAGGCTGGCAGGAACCGGGTGATCGCCGTGTTCAGTTCGCTGATGCCCGCGCCGGTGATCGCCGAGCCGGCCAGCACCGGGTACACGCGAGCGTGCCTCGCCTGGCTGGCTAGCTCCGCGCGCAGCCGCCGCTGGGGCAGGGGCGTGCCGTTCACGTAGGCGGCCATGACTTCGTCGTCGCCGTCGGCGAGCAGTTCGGCGATCGCGGTCGTGAACGCGGGGTCGGCGGGCGCGAAGGGCACGAAGCGCGCCGCCTTGGTGCCCTCCCGCTCGGTCCCGCCGAGCGCGATGACTTGCGGCGTCAGCTTGTCCTTGATGGCGCGGAGCACCCGCCGCGGGTCGGCGCCACCGCGGTCGATCTTGTTGATGAAGATCAGCGTCGGGATGCCAAGCCGCCGCAGCGTGCGCATCAGGATGCGGGTCTGCGGCTGCACTCCCTCCACGGCGGAGACCACGAGCACGGCGCCGTCGAGCACGGTGAGCACCCGCTCCACCTCGGCGATGAAGTCCGGGTGGCCGGGTGTGTCGATCAGGTTGACCGTGGTGTCGCCGACGCGGAAGGAGACGACGGCGGCCTTGATCGTGATGCCGCGCTGTCGTTCCAGCGTGAGCGTGTCGGTCTGGGTGCTGCCGTCATCGACGCTGCCGATCTCGCCGATGACACCGGCGGTGTAGAGCAGCCGTTCGGTCAGGCTTGTCTTTCCGGCGTCAACATGCGCCAGGATCCCCAAGTTCTGCGTTCGCACGAAGCCTCATGTCCGGGTAGCGGTTGGCCGTTGCCTGGGTGGACATGGTTGCTTCGCGCATGGTGGGAAGTACAGCAGGCGGCGGGGACGCGGTCAACCGAATTAACGGCGGCCGGTCACGGCACGGGGAAGTCGTGGCGGGCGGCGGCGAACGCGCGCTCCGAGTCGGTCAGGTCCGCGTCCCTCAGCAGGGTGACCAGGGTGAAGTGCCTGCCTACCGGGCACCACTGCGCCCGCCACGGGCCGATGAGCTTGAGCGATTTGACCGTCGCGCCGGGAATCCAGACGGTGCTGAACAAGTGGCCGGCCCGGCAGCGCACAGGCACGTTCCAGCCGAACTTGTAGCCGCGGCCGACCGCGACAGCCGTTCCGATGGCATAGCAGGCCAGCACACCGGCGGTGACGGCCACTCCGCGCTTCCGCTTCGACGACTTGGACATGTCGTCAGGTTAGCGCTCCGCCGCCGGGCATCGTGCGGCGCGCGACGTGCAGGACCGCGCCCCAGTGGCGGCGCAGCGTGCCGTCCGGGCGCGCGGCCAGCCGGCGGCGGATTTCGCCGTAAAGGCGGTCGCGCTGCCACTGCGCCATGGCGATGTGACCGGAGAACGTGTCGAGCAGGCGGATGTACGCCTCGGCTGTGTACCGGATCTCCCAGCCGAAGCGCCGCAGGCGCACGTCGGTGAACAGGCCGGTCGCCTCGATGTCGGCGGCGTAATCGGGGAGGGTCTGCGCTGTCGAGAACTGCCAGCCCCCTGGGATCCGCTCGCCGATCTCGTCGTAGATGTCCTGGATCTCGCGGAAGAACGGGTCCGCGTGGTCCTCCGGGACGACGTGGCCCGCCCCCCAGAAGGCGAGGTGCCCGCCCGGCTCGAGCAGCCGCCACGCCTTGGGGTACCCGACCTCCGGGTCGATCCAGTGCCAGGCGGTGGCGGCGTACACCAAGTCGAACATCGCCGCCGGCGGGGGTTCCCAGCGCTCGAAGTCCGCGTTGACCACGCTCACCCGGTCGAACCCCGCGAGGTTGGTTCGCGCCTGCGCGGCCAGCGCCGCGCCGAGTTCGACGGCGGTGATCGCGAACCCGCGCCGCGCCAGCGGCAGCGTCGCCTTGCCGGTGGCGCAGCCGACCTCGAGCAGCGCGGCGTCCGGTTCGAGGGCCGCCATCTCGACCAGCGCGTCGAACAGTTCGACCGGGTAGTCCGGACGCGCCTGGTGATAAAGCGCCGCGGCGCTCTCGAAAGTCGTCCTTAGCTGCTCACGGCTATCCGGCACCACATCACGGTACTAGGAGTAAGCCGGCCACCGTTCCGGATAATCGGTCTTAGCATTTCAGCCGCCGAAGCCCGTCATTTCAGCGGCTTCGTCCAGAGCGAGCTGCCACGGGAAGGCGTCCGCCACTGTGGACTCGCCGTGCGCCGGGTGCGCGGGGACCCCTCCGGGGCCGAGCAGGATGCTCACGCCCTCGGCGCGCAGCGCCTTGACGCTGCGCATGAAGGGCGGGCGGCCGGCCAGCGCGTCGCTCACGAACGGCAGGACGACGATGGGGACCGCGAGGCCGGTCTGTTCGGCCAGAACGCCGAGCGCATAGGTGTCGCTGAGGCCGAGCGCCCACTGGTTGATCGTGTTGAAGGTGGCCGGTGCGACGATGATGGCGTCGGGGATCCGCGACCTGGGCGCGCCGGGCTTGCTGTACTGGCTGCGCACCGGGCTGCCGGTCAGCGCCTCGATCTCGTTCGCGTCGAAGAACGCGAGCGCCGACGGCGTGGCGATGACCTGGACAGTCCAGCCGCGGTCGATGGCGAGCTTGACGAGCGTGCCGATCGCCGAGGCCGGGCCGGCGGCGCACACGATGACGGACAGTACGCGGGTCTTGCGGGCCATAGCACGAGGATAGAGCGGTGCCGGGGGGAGCATGGTCGCCATCTCGTTCAACAGCGTTCTCATCATCGCGGCGATCGCGGTGGTGCTGCCGGTCGGCCTCGCACTGGTGCCGCGGTTCCCTGTGCCGCTCGCGGTGCTTGAGGTTATCGCGGGCATTGTAGTCGGCCCCTCGGTCTTCGGCTGGGTGCGCATCGACCCGGCCGTCCAGGTGCTGAGTCAGCTCGGCCTGGGCATGCTGCTATTCCTGGCCGGGCTCGAGATCGATGTGGAACGGCTGCGCGGGCCGCTGGCGCGGCTGGCGGCCGAGGCGTTCGCTGTTTCCGCCGGGCTCGGGCTGCTGTGCGGCACGTTCTTCTGGCTGGCCGGCCAGGCCCGCCAGCCGCTGCTCGTCGCGATCATCTTGATGTCGACGTCGGCCGGGCTGCTGCTTCCGCTGCTGAAGGACGCGGGGGAGGCGGACACCGAATTCGGCCAGCTGGTGATGACCGCGGCCGCGCTCGCCGAGCTCGTGCCGATCATGCTGCTGTCGCTGTTCTTCTCGGCCGCGGCCAAGACGACCGGGGACCAGCTGGTGTCGCTGGCGATCTTTCTGGTCGTCGTGGTCCTGATCGGTGTCACCCTCGCCGGGGTCCGGCGGCTGAACCGCGTGGACCGGATGCTCGACTACCTGTCGGACCGCAGCGGTCAGCTCCGGGTGCGGGCCGCGCTCACCCTGGCGCTCGGCTGCGGCGTTCTCGCCTACCGGTTCGGTTTCGCCTCGATTCTCGGCGCGTTCGCCGCGGGCCTGCTGGTGAAGGTGGTGGAGTTCACCGGGCGAGAGCCGAATCCGCTGTTCAAGACCAAGCTTGAGGGGATCGGATTCGGCTTCCTTATACCTATCTTCTTCATCAGCACCGGGGTCGCCTTCCAGTTGAAGGACCTGCTGAGGCATCCGATCGCGATCGCGGAGGTGCCGCTGTTCGTCATCGCGCTGTTCGCCGTGCGCGGACTGCCCGCGGTGCTGTACCGGCGAACCATCGGCGTCCGCCGTGCGGCGGCCGCGGGGCTCCTCCAGTCGATCACGCTGACGTTCGTGATCGTGGCGACGCAGATCGGGCTTGCCGCCGGCAAGCTCACGCAGACGCTGGCCGCCGCGCTGGTTGCCGCCGGACTGCTGTCCGCGGCCCTGTTCCCTGGCCTCGCCGGACGTCTGCTGCGCGGGCCCGCGGGAAAACCGGGTGACCTGCCGACGTCGCCGGGCTAGCATCGGCGGCTGTGGCCGATCCCCTCTTCGAGGTGCCGCGTCTCGTGGCGATTTACGACGTGTTCGACGGTGATCGCGGCGATCTCGAGGTGTACGCCGCGATGGCGGCGGAGTTCGGCGCGCGCATGGTGGTGGATATCGGGTGCGGCACGGGAACGTTCGGCTGCCTGCTGGCGTCGCGCGGGTTCTCCGTGGTCGGCCTGGACCCGGCGGGCGCGTCCCTCGACGTGGCCCGGACCAAGCCGTTCGCTGACCAGGTTCGCTGGCTCCACGGGTCTGTCGCCGCGCTGCCCGCCCTGGGGGCCGACCTGGTGACGATGACAGGGAACGTGGCGCAGGTGTTCGGTTCCGACGCGGAGTGGATCGCGGTGCTGCGCGCCGCGTTCGCGGCGCTGCGGCCAGGCGGGCGGCTCGTCTTCGAGACCCGTGACCCGGAGCGCCGCGCCTGGCAGTCCTGGGACGGCGGGCGCGAGCGGGCGGAGATTCCCGGTGTTGGCGTTGTGGAGGTTGTCGCCGAGCTTACCGAGGTGCGCGATGAGTACGTCTCGTTCCGCCGGACCTACACGTTCGTGTCCGATGGCGCGGTGCTGACCTCGGACTCGACGCTGCGGTTCCGCAGCCGTGCCAGCGTCGCGGATTCGCTGACGGCTACGGGGTTCACCGTGGACGAAGTCAGGGACGCGCCGGACCGCCCCGGATTGGAAATGGTGTTCGTGGCGCGGCGGGTACGCTGAGGCGCGGTGCTAGGGTCGACGCTCATGACTGAGACGATCTATGTGGGTAACGCCGACGCGGACGCCGTATCGCACCGGGGATGGCTGGTCGGGCACTTTATGCCGGGCGATTCCGCCAGGCACAGCGGTGACGTCGAAGTCAAGTGGGGCATCCATCCGCAGGGCGACCGGCGCCCTGAGTGGGTGGCCAGCGAGCAGCGGTCTGCCCTCATCGTCTTGTTCAGCGGCCGGTTTCACGTCGAACTGCCCGGGCGCGCCGTGCAGTTGGCCACGCCGGGGGACTATGTCGTATTCCACGGCGTCAGCCACTCCTGGTACGCAGAAGAGGCATCCGTGGTCATGACGGTCCGCTGGCCTTCGGTATCGGGCTATTAGCGCTAGATTGACGACTATGTTCGCTGACGCTCTGGTGAATCTGTACACCCGCGACATCGAGGCAGGGCTGCGTTTCTATCGTGATCTGCTCGGTTTCACCGAGACGTTCCGCACCCCGGCCGAGGGGACGCCATCGCACGTCGAACTGCGGCTTAACGGGTTCACCCTCGGGCTTGGCACCGTTGAGGCGGCCAAGAGGGTGCACGGCGTTGACGCGGCACCCGGCAGCCCGGCCATGGTCCTTGTCGTGTGGACCGATGACGTCGACCGCGCCTACGCGGACTTGGTGGCGGCGGGGGTACCCGCGCTCCAGTCACCGCACGACACGGGGAACAATAACAGGAACGCCCTGCTGCGCGACCCGGACGGAAACCCCGTGGAGATCGTCTCCAAGGTGTCCGGCTAGTTGGATTAGGGAGAGTGCGAATGGCTGGTTTGTCCGGCGAGCGTCTCGAGCGTTTCGCCGACTTGATCGTGCGAATAGGCGCCAACGTGCAGCCCGGTTCCGAGGTCTTGCTCAGCAGCGACATCGCCCACCAGGAAATCGCCCGTGCCGTTGTGGAGCGTGCCTACGTCGCTGGCGCCGCTTGGGTAGAGATCGAATGGTCGGACGGCCAGATCCGGCGCTCGGAGGTTACCCACGCGACCATGGAGCAGCTGACCAAGACCCGACCATGGATGATAGAGCTGGTTCGGTCATGGGTCGCTGACCGCGGTGTCGCGATCTCGCTCACTGGCGATCCTGACCCGCACCTGCTTGACGGTGCCGATCCGGCGAAGGCGACGGCTGTCCGCATGGGGGAGGCGATCGCCTTCAGGGAAGCGATCCTCGGAGCGCGGCTGCGCTGGACCGTGGTTCCCGCGCCTAACGCCGGCTGGGCCCGCGAGGTCTTCGGCGAGCCGGACGTCGAACGGCTCTGGGACGCGGTCGCGACCGCGATGCGCCTCGATGATCCCGATCCGGTGGCGAGCTGGCGGACGCGTGCCGCTGAGCTGGCGGCCCGGGGCCGTGCGCTCGACTCACTGGAGCTGACCGAGGTGCACTACCGCGGCGCAGGCACAGATCTCACCGTCGGGCTCGTGCCGGACTGCCGGTGGACCGGCGGCTCCATGGACGACCCGGACGGGCTCGTCTACATGCCGAACATTCCGACGGAGGAGGTCTTCACGAGCCCGGACCGGCGCCTCGCGGACGGCGTGATCACCCTGACCAAGCCGGTGATCATCGGCGGCCGGGTGGTCGAGGGGCTGCGGGTCACGTTCGCCGACGGGCGCATCGCCGACGTGAAGGCAACAGAAGGCGTCGAGGCGGTCCGGGCTCAGCTAGCGACCGACGACGGCGCCAGGAGCCTGGGCGAGGTTTCGCTCGTCGACCGCGATTCCCGCGTCGCCAAGGCCGGCATTCTCTTCCACAACACGCTGTTCGACGAGAATGTGGCGTGTCATGTCGCGTGGGGACAGAGCTTCCCGTTCGCGGTTGCGGGTGGCCTGGAGAAGAGCGGCGATCAGCTGTTCGAGATGGGCCTCAACCGCTCGGCCGTGCATACCGACGTGGTCATCGGCGGCGATGGCATGACGGTCACCGGATCGGGGCCGAAGGGAACCGTGGAGATAATCCTCGACGACAAATGGGTGCTGCCGGTCTGAGGCCGGCTATCCGTCGCGGTGTGGCGCGGGGTGGCGCGGTGTGGCGCGGCGGCCGTCGGCCGCCGCGCCACGGATGCGCTATTTACTATTTAGTTGTCCGGGGGCTAGCCGGTACTACAGGAGACCGATGGCCATGTCCATTGGCCGTTGGGCGAGACCGTGAAGCCCCAGTTATTACCACTGCCGTTAGGCGTGGCCTCCATGACGTACTCGCTGGGCCAGGTGGCGTTGACGTTATAGGTGGAGTAGACGACCGCGGGCGCCACCATATCCACCGTGACGGTCCAGCTGTTGGAGCCGCTGACTGAGACGTTGAGGTTATACCAGTTGCTTCCCGACGACCCGGCCGACAGCGTCGCGGTGCAGCCACCGCTCCCGCCGCCACCGCCGGACCCGCCACCGCCGGACCCGCCACCGCCACTGGACCCGCCGGAGTTCACCGTGACGCTGGAACTGCCGCTACCGCCGCCATAGGACTCGGTCGCGAGGATCTGGTAGTTCAGCGTGCCCAGGTTCATCCCGTGGCTGGCCCACGCGTTGAAGAAGTTCTGCGTGGTGATGGTCCCGCTGCTGGTGGGCGAGGTCCGTATCGCCAGGTACTGCTCGAAGGTCGTGGTTCCCTGGATGGATGGCTGGTTGACCTGCTGGTGCTCGTAGATGTTGAACGTGCCGCCGTCGCTCGTGACCTGGCCCATGTAGGTGCCGGCCGCGTTCGGCGAACCGTTGTAGTTCTCCTCGACGTAGTACTCAACGAGCGGGTTGGTGGACCAGCCGTACAGCGATATCAGCGCGGTGCCGCCGGATGCGCTGAGACTACTGGAGAAGCTCTTCGTGCCGCTGTTGCCCGGGTTCCAGCCAACGCCGGCGACGAAGTCGCCGATGCCGCTCCAGGTGGTGGAGTAGCTGTTGGACGAGTTCAGCGTGATGCAGGCCGACCCGGTGCTGACGTACATCTGGTAGTACATGCCGCCGTTGGTGCCGGTCTGGTTCGAGCAGATAGCTGCTGCTTTCGCGACGCCGGGCGCAATCGCCGCCATGCCCAGGGCCAGGGCGATGGCGAGGGGAGCGCCGAGCAGCAGCCTCATGCGGCCGCGTCTGCGGTGGGTCGGGGGGGCGGGGGGGTCCGTCATGTGTT
>Ga0210390_10000394_pt1 | contig 48034 bp, 39 predicted proteins | sample IncBWH11OmetaG_FD_161050 | JGI IMG/M metagenome (GOLD analysis project Ga0210390, IMG submission 161050) | Forest soil microbial communities from Barre Woods Harvard Forest LTER site, Petersham, Massachusetts, United States - Inc-BW-H-11-O ... | reverse complement strand
GCCATTATAGCGAAATGCGCGGCGCGAAGATAAAAAACGCGCGGCACAATCGCCCCGCAACTACTGGAAAAATAGACAGTCATCAGGTGGCCGTTAGGACAGGGAGTCAAATAGTTCGGCCGCTTCGGCAAATCCTGGCTGGCCCTGGCGGATGATTTCCGCTTTGGCGGACTTGAAAGGCTCTTCAGTCGGGATGCGATCGAGCCAGCGCTGGTGCGAGAGCTTTTCGTGGTCGGAAAAATCGAGGCGGACCAGAACGCGGACTTTGGCGCTAGGCTCGGCTCCGTCGGCCTTTGCGGCGGATTTCTTTTTCGAGGCTGACGCCTTCTTGGCGTCCGTTTCGGGCTCGGAAGAATCGTCAGCTGCTTCGCGCTCGAATTTCAGCAGCATTTTTTTGCCGAGGCGAAAACCCTGCGTCCAGCCTTCTACTTTGTGGCGTGCTTGCTGCGCTACTTCTTCGTTGGTGCCGAAATCGAAAATCAGGAAGTCATGGGCCATGGTTCATGTATAACAAAATTTGGTGGCCGATGGCTAGGGGCGGCCGGTCGTCGGTGCGCGCGCGGAGAGGCCACGGCAAATTCAAAGGCACCACGGATGAACGCGGATGAACACAGAGAACGGCAAAGAGATGGAAAGCATGGGGCAAGACTGTTGTTGCGCGGACCGAACCCGCGTGGTAGCCTCAGCGAATAAAAGGCGAAAGCTTGCGAAGGGGCGGGAGCTTGGCAATTCGATGGGGAGGTCGTGATGGCCGCGTCTGGGCGAGGCTTGGCGGGGGAATCGGCTGGCGGTCTGGCAGTTCGTGCTAGCACGACCCTGGAGACGGTGCAGGAGGCCCTGGGGGCACTGGTCGCGCGATATCGCACGGACGAGGTGCTGACTGCCGTGCAGCACATCCCAGCGCGCGACGCGCAGTTCCGCGCCATGCCTGCATGGGTGCGGCCGGAGCTCGCCGCGGCTTATTACGCCAAGGGCATCGAAAAACTTTACACCCATCAAGCGGCGGCGGCGGAACTGGCCCACGCCCGGAAGAATTTCGTGGTGGTGACGCCGACCGCCTCGGGCAAGACGCTTTGTTACAACTTGCCGGTGCTCAATGCGGTGCTGGAGAACGCGGATACGCGCGCACTCTACCTCTTCCCTACCAAGGCGCTGGCGCAGGATCAACTGGCGGAGCTGCACGACATGGCGAAGCGGTTGGATGATTGCTTCGGCGTGTTCACATATGACGGCGATACGCCGAGCGACGCGCGGCGGGCAATCCGCGAGCGCGGGCATGTGATCCTGACGAATCCGGACATGCTGCATACAGGGATTTTGCCGCACCACACCAAGTGGACGCGCGTGTTTGAGAATCTGCGTTACATCGTGCTGGATGAATTGCACACTTACCGCGGAGTTTTCGGCAGTCACCTTGCGAACGTGCTGCGGCGCCTGGCGCGCATAGCGGAATTTTACGGCTCGAAACCGCAATTCATTTGCTGCTCGGCGACGATTGCAAATCCCGGCGAGCTGGCGGCGCAGTTGATCGCGGAGCCGGTACAGGTGGTGGAAGAAAACGGCGCGCCGGCGGCGGAAAAGCTTTTCGTTTTTTACAATCCGCCAATGGTGAATCGCAATTTGGGAATTCGCCGTAGTTATTTGAACGAGACGACACGCGTCGCAAAGGAGCTGCTGGCGCGCAAGCTGCAAACCATCGTGTTTGCGAATAGCCGGCTGCACACCGAAGTGCTGCTCACTTATTTGCAGCAGGCGAACCGGCCCGGTCCGGGACAGGCCGAGCCGATTCGCGGGTATCGCGGTGGTTATTTGCCCGGGGAGCGCCGCGAAATTGAGCGCGGCTTGCGTGATGGACGAATTCGCGGCGTCGTCGCTACTAGCGCGCTGGAATTGGGGATTGATATCGGATCGCTCGATGCCAGCGTGATGGCGGGCTATGCCGGCTCGATCGCTTCCACGTGGCAACGCGCGGGGCGCGCCGGGCGGCGGAGCGGGACATCGTGCGCGGTGATGGTGGCTTCGTCTGCGCCGCTGGATCAGTTCATCGTGCAGCATCCGGATTATTTTTTCGGGCGCTCGCCGGAGCATGCGTACGTCCAGCCGGACAATCTGGAAATTCTGGTGAACCATTTGAAGTGCGCGGCGTTCGAGCTGCCGCTCGATCCCCAAGAACGCTTCGGCAACGTGGATTTGCCGGGGCTTTGCGAGCGGATGACCGAGGCAGGGTTCCTGCATCGCAGCGGGGGGAATTGGCATTGGGTCCAGGAAGCTTTCCCGGCGGATACAGTGAGCCTGCGTTCGGTGACGTCTGACAATTTCGTGATTATTGACACCACCGGCGGAACGAACGCGGAAGAAGACGGCGAGCCGGAGGTGATCGGTGAAGTGGATTTTTCATCGGCCCTGACGACCGTGCATCCCAAGGCGATTTATCTGCACCAGGGGCAACAATATCACGTCGAGCGGCTGGATTTCGAGCAGCGCAAGGCCTATGTGAAGAGCGTGGACGTGGATTATTACACGGATGCGATTCGCTACACCCAAGTGCGCGTGCTGGAAATTGCGGAAGAAGAGCAAATCGCGGGCCCGGCGGCGCGCGTCCATGGCGACGTGCTGGTGCGCTCGCAGGTGGTGGGATTCAAGAAGATCAAATTTTTCACGAACGAAAATATCGGAGCCGGCAAGCTGGAGCTGCCGGAAAACGAAATGCATACGACGGCGTTCTGGATTACGCTGGAGCGCAATTTGCTGGCGGAGCTGCCTTATGCTCTGTCTGACCGGCAGAATGGAATCCTAGGGCTGCTTTACGCGATGGCTTCGATGGCGGCTTTACTGCTGATGTGCGATGGGCGAGACCTGGGGACCGCGGTGGGTGAACGGCCGGCCAGTCCGGGGATCGAAACCGATTGGCAGGGACTTTCGGACGCGCTTGCGAATCCAGCGGAGATGAAGGAATTCTTCGAGCCGAATTTGTATTTCTACGATGCCTATCCGGGAGGGATCGGGTTCAGCGAACCGTTGTTTCGCGTGCATGATATTTTGCTGCGGCGGACTCGGGAGTTGATTGTTGGGTGCCCGTGCGAGAATGGCTGCCCTTCGTGCGTGGGGCCTGCCGGGGAGAAGTGCGAGAAGGCGAAAGCAGCGGCGCTCGCGATTCTGGACCGGCTGTGCGCGTGAATGTGATTTCGAAAGTGCTTACCGCAGAGATGCAAAGGATGCAGAGTGAAGCAGGAGATTGATCAGCGATGAGTGTGCGGGATCGGTTTGCGTCTTTGGCGGCGCTTAAGCCTGCGAAGAAAGCTCGTGTCGCCGACGACGGCCCCGCGACGGATAGTGCCGCGAACGGCGCGCGCGGATTTTCGCCTGCACTTCCAGATGGCGCGGAGCGGCTTGCGGAGGTGTTGCAGGCGAAAGCGCTGAGCAATCAGTTCGGCGAGCATCTGACGCTGCGCAAATGGTTTTCGGAAGCGATTGGGTGCGCGCCGCCCGAAGGCTCGGTGGACGCGGAAGCGCTGCGGCTGCTGGCACCGGGAGCTTCCGCGGAGGCGAACGACCCGCGGCAATGGCTTTTTCTGGACACGGAAACGACGGGGCTGATGGGCGGGACGGGGACTTATCCGTTCATGGTTGGCATTGCCTGGTGGGACGCGGGCGGCCTGGAAGTGGAACAGTTCTTCATGCGCGAACTGAGCGAAGAGCATGCTCTGCTGCTCACATTGGCGGAGCGTATGGCCGAGCGCCCGGTTCTGGTGACGTTCAACGGGAAATCCTTTGACTGGCCGCTGCTGGAAACACGTTATCGCATGACGCGAAAAATTCGGCCCGCCGCGCCGCGCGCGCATCTGGATTTTTTGCATCCCGCGCGCAATTTGTGGCGCGTGCGATTCGGATCAGTGCGCCTGGCCGAACTGGAAAAGCACGTGCTGGGATGGCATCGCGGCGCGGACCTGATTTCGGAGCTGATTCCACAATTCTATTTCGAATATTTGCGTGGCGGGCCGCCGGAGCCGCTGGTGCAGATCTTCTTGCACAATCAAATGGACCTGCGGGGACTGGCGGGCCTTGCCAGCCGCATCGTCGCAGTGTTGGCTGATCCGCAAGCGGACGGCAAGGACGGGCTGGAATTATTTGGAGTTTCGCGCATTTGCGAACGCCGCGGCGACATGGCGCGCGCGCGGAAACATTACGCGCAGTCTCTGGAAGCCGTGCTGCCCGCGGAAACCGACCGGGCCGCGCGACGCTCTCTAGCGCGCCTGGCCAAGCGCGAAGGCGATTTGCCGCTGGCGCTGAAATTGTGGGAGAGCATCGTCGGGAATTCGCGCGAGGGGCTGGAAGCTTACAAACAGCTGGCGATTCACTACGAGCACCAGGCACGAGAACCGCAGCGCGCCGCCGTGCTGGTGCGCAAGGCCCTGGGCGAGCTGCGGCCATCCAACCGACACGAAGGGCTAAGCGCAGCGCTGCTACGACGTTACCGGAGCGATTTTGAGCGCCGGCTGCAGCGCTTGGACCGCCGGGCGCATCCCACCAAGACAGACGCTGGGAGCCTGCTGGACGACATCAAAGCAGAGTCGCGAGCGGGAGATTAGGAATCCAATAGCGCAGAATTCGACGGTCTGGGGCGAAGGGAGTTCTCATGGCGGAAACGGATAGCGCGGCGGTAAGCATGGCGCGAAACTCGGACGTGGAGGCCAAGGAAATGAGCGCAGTAAGCGACCCATACATTCGCGAACAACTGGAAAAACGACGCAAGGAACTGAACGCGGTGATTGCGTCGCCTGCGGCGGCGGCTCCGGCGGCATCTTTGCTGGCGCTGCTGGGCGAAGTGGATTCCGCATTGCACCGGATGGACGAAGGGACGTACGGAATTTGCACCCAGTGCCACGATTCCGTGGAAAAAGACCGGCTGTTGGCCGACCCGCTGGTGACGCTGTGCTTGGATCATCTGACGAGCGACGAACAGCGCGCACTGGAACGTGATTTGGAGCTCGCCTCGCGCGTGCAGCGCGGATTGCTGCCGCGGACGGATCTGCGGCACGGAGATTGGCTCGTACATTACCAGTACAAGCCCGCGGGAATGGTGAGTGGCGATTACTGCGATTTGATTCCTCCGGCAGACGCGGATGGCGAACTGGTTTTCTTGCTTGGTGACGTGGCGGGAAAAGGCGTGGCCGCTTCCCTGCTGATGACCCACTTGCACGCGATGTTTCGCAGCCTGTCCGGCGTGGATCTGACGCTCGAGAAGCTGCTGGAAATGGCTAACAGTGTGTTCTGCCAGAGCACGATTGCGGGACAATATGCCACGCTGATCTGCGGGCGCGCGGGACAGCGCGGCGAAATCGAAATTGGGAGCGCAGGACATTTGGCCGCACTAGTCATTGCGAAAGACGGAGTACGGCAAGTGTGTGCGACCGGCGTGCCGCTGGGAATGTTCTCCAAGAGCCGCTACACCATTCAACGCGTGCGCATGGAGCGTGGCGACAGCTTGCTGCTGTACACCGACGGAATCTCCGAAGCGGTGAACTCATCGGGTGTGGAATATGGCGCGGCGCGGCTCTCCAGTATCGCGGGCGAGCGCCATGGATGGGTGCCGCAGGAGCTCGCAGCGGCGTGCATGAAAGATGTGCAAGGTTATTCCGGCGGCAGGAAACAGGCCGATGATCAAACGCTGATGGTGGTGCACCGCGCGGATACGGTGCAGCTATCACTGAATGATTGATTAAGCGGGCGGTGCGCGAAGCTATTGCGCTCCGGGATAGCCGGATTCGACCGGTGCCGCCTGCCGCGTAATGGTCGCGGGCGAGGCTGACACATTCACCGTGGCGGGCGCTGGCTCCCAACCGATGGCGTGATTGATCTTGTCGAACGTTTCGCGCGACGCGCTTTCCACGGTGATGCACTGGGTTGCGACGCAGCGCAGGAACACTCCGCCCGATTCGGACTGGAACTGAAAGAAATTGGGGCGGCGAAAGAGTTCCGTGCGCGTTTTATATTTATGCTCCAGCGCTTCGCTGTACTGGCCGAAGAAATGCGCGGTATCGTCGAGATTATTTAGTGCCAGGCGGAACACCAGAGGAGTGGACTTCGCTTTGGCGTCCTCGAATACGGCGTAGCGGTCGCCTTTCCACGCCGGCGAAAGCAATTCCGCGCGATTTTCGTCCAGCAGCTGCTTCAGGACTTCCCCCAGGCCGAATTCTCCCATAGTGTTTTCTTCTAGCAGCTTCCAATCAGACGGAACTAGCGCTTTCCATTCCGGCAGCGTGACGACTTCGGGCTTCACGCCGTGCAAGTACAAATCGGGATGCATGATCTGTTGCGTGGAAACCGGCGGATCCTGAAAAATCAGATGGAGGTCTTGCCATCCGGTGTGCGCCTTCAGGAATTGCTGGGTAAATCCAGTGCCCGCGAGATAGGGGAACAAAAGTTCGTCGCGAATATAAAGCGGAGCTTTCGCGAGGTTGGGATCTTTATCCATTTCGCTGAGGGCGCTGGCGCGGATCAGCAAAGTGACGTCTGGAACGTCGCGCACGCTGACTTTTTGGTCGAGCATCTCGTAATCCACCATGGCGGCCATGGCGGAGCCTTCGCTGACGGCGTCGCGAGCAAGTTCGGCATCGTCATTCGGGCGCGCGGCTTTGATCCAGGAATCAATGTGGAAGGATTGGTCTTCGAGCGCGTGGGTCAGTTCATGAGACATCACCGTGCGCTGCTCGTCCGCGGGGATCCAATCCGCGATATAAAATTCCTTGGCTTTGGGGTCGTATAGGCCGGCGACCTGGTCGGTCAAAACGTCGAGCATGAACGAATCGAGCGGAAAACCCTTGGGGATCAGGCCGAAAGCTTCCAGCGTTTTGTCGTCGGCGTAGCGCTCGGCGTCTTTTTTGTCTTCTTTGTCTTCGCGGATCAGGTAGTCGCGGACTTCCTGCTTGGAGCGCAGAGTTTTCTTGAGCGGCTCCTTGATCGGAAGAGCCAGAATCTTGCTCATCTGCGCCAGAACTTCGTCGGCGGCTTTGATGAATTCGGGGCTGGAGGCCGGCGCGGTCTGCGACGACATTTTCGGCTGAGCGGATGTGACGGGCTTAAGCGAGATGGCCGGCCGCTGAGCGGCGAACGCGACACCGCACGCCAGCAACAGCAGGAAGCCGATATATCGCTTGACTCCGATCCGCCGCTGCATTCGCCCAAACGATTTCATTCCAACCTCCAAACGTTTTAGCGCAAAAAGTCGGCGCTGGAACAAGAATAACAGGTTCCGCAACTTGGGACTTGCAGGCCACGACTCGCGGCGAAGGGCCACGCCTGGCTTACCTTCCGCGGACCGCACGATTCGCCGCAACGCTTCACGCTCGCCCAGGCACAGTTCCCTTCCAGAAACAGACCATGCCGCCGAAGCGCTGCTCTAAGATGAGACTCTGCAACCTGACGTCGGTGAGCAAGTAGCGGAGATGGCCTTCCGCGAAGCGGCGATTGAGTTGTGGGGATCGCGGAACCATGCGCGCACCGGCGTACTCACGATGGTTCGATGCTAACAAACGGGCGCGGGGTTTCCAGGAGATTGTGCGGGCAGGGCTAAGTGGTTACGCCGCGGTGTGAACCAGAACTTCTGAAACGATCAAACCCAGGATCGCCCGCAAGTTGGAACAGAAAAGGTCGCGAAGATACGGCGGCGTGCCGAAGGGAACGAACAACCGGAACAGGTCCACTTCCAGCCAGCGCTGCGCTATTTCCGCCGGAGGTGCTTCCATGCCAGCGAAGCACATGCGCAAATCCCACTCCTGCTGCTCGAAGTTATTTTCGAGCACTTTCTCGAAAAGTTCTTCGTGGCAGTAGAGCAGGGATTGATGAACGGCGGGCTCGGAGTAAGCGTCCTGAAGAATGGGATGATGATAGCGGCCGGTATAAATATCGCGCAGCATGGCGACGTGCGCGAGCCGTCCCAGGGCGGTGGGGATGGAAACGAGCCACTGGGAGACAAACTCTTCGATGATGCGTTGATTCTGCGCGAAGCGTTCGAGTGATTCCACGCCACGGCCCTCCAGAATTGCGGTAGTTGGCGACAGCACCCCAGTCCATCGCAATGAGCGAGATGTTACTCTTAGTGAACGTAACCGTCAACGGTAATGTTATTGATGGCAGTATACGATGGGGCCCCGTAAAACCAAAAGCATCGCAAGGCGAGATGCTCGATGAACCTGCTGGCGATTTGCGGCGTGACGGCCGGGGCTATTGGCCTGCTGAAGCTGGGGTGGGCGGCCCTGAAGCCGTTGCCTGAAGAAACGGGCGGACGCCGCCAGGATCGGATGGAAGATCTTCTGGCGCTGCACGCGCAGCATTTTCCGCAGTTGCGGCAAGCGCTCGCTACGTTAGACGCCGATTACGTGCGGCGCAAGGCGTCCGGTGAAATTGAGCGGCACTTGCACCAGGAGCGCCGGCGCGTCGTTCAGAGCTTCTTGTCGGGGCTCGCGGAAGACTTCGGGCGGCTGGAGCGCCTGCTGAGAGTCGTACGGGGGATGTCGCCCGCCGAGCCGTGGATTCATCAATTCCAACGCGCCGGCCGGCGATTCCGATTCCGCGTTAACTATCGGGTCGCATCGCTGCAAATCCACTCAGCAAGCCTACAATCAACCAATCGGCTCGCGCGCCTTACCGAGCTCGTCGCGAATCTCTCGGTGCAAATCGAGGCTGGCATGGCGCGGCTAGACGCGTCTGCGAGCGACCCATCCTCACAGATGACTCAGCGGTCACCGGCGGACCCAGACTAGATGAAAATTGCTCGCTGTGCTGCGGCTTACATCGAAGGTTACGTATGAAAACCGACTATTGTGCAATGCAGCACGCAGTTATTCGATTCGTCAATTAGGCATTTCCGGCCCGTGGGCAGGCCCTATAATGGAGACTCTCGGGGGCCCCATCGTGGAAACGGAAAAGATTCTCGTGGTGGACGACGAAGAGGCGATTCGCGAAGTCGTTTCGACTCTGCTGGAAGCGCAGGGCTACCAATGCACCGTGTGCTCGAACGGGCGCATGGCCCTGGACGCCTTTCGCAAGGACACTTTTGACCTCGCTTTGAGCGACATCGTGATGCCCGAGATGGACGGGCTGAAATTACTGGCCGAACTTCGCAACGAGGATCCCGATGTGCCGGTGATTATGGTCACCGCAATGCACGACATTTCCATCGCGCTGCAGGCCATTCGCGCCGGCGCTTACGACTACATCCTGAAACCGTTTGAAAAAGATCAATTGCATCTGAGCGTGCGGCGCGCTCTGGAACATCGCCGGCTGGTGATGGAAAATCGCACCTACCAGAGCGACCTGGAACATCTGGTGGCCGAACGCACGCAGCAACTTTCCATTGCGCTGCAGGATCTGGAGCAATCTTACGATTACACTCTGGAAGCGCTGGGCGGCGCGCTCGACGCGAAGGATGCGGAGACCGAAGGGCACTGCCAACGCGTGACCGCTTTTACGATCACCATCGCGCGGTCAATGGGCGTGGATCCCGGATTGCTGCGACACATCGCGCGCGGGGCGTTTCTGCACGACATCGGCAAGATGGGCGTGCCGGACAGCATTTTGCGCAAGCCCGGGCCTCTGACGAACGAAGAGCGCGAAATCATGCGCAAACACTGCGAGATCGGTTTTTCGGTGCTCGAGCGGATTCCGTTCTTGAAGGAAGCGGCGGAAATTGTGCTGTCGCACCAGGAATGTTACGACGGTTCGGGTTACCCGCGGAAATTGAGAGGCGAACAGATTCCTCTGGGCGCAAGAATATTCGCGGTGGCGGATACGCTGGACGCGATGATTTCCGACCGGCCTTACCGCAAGGCGCTGCCGATTTCCGCGGCGCGCGCGGAGATACAGAAATTCTCCGGAAAACAATTCGATCCCAAGGTTGTGGAAGTATTCTTGTCGCACCCGGACCGAGTGTGGATGGAGCTGCACGAAAAGATCGGAGATCCTTTCCGCATGACGGAGATGAAGCCCGCCTGAGCATTTTTCCTGAGCATCCTTGTTGTTTGCAGCGTGGTGAGTTCCCTTCCGCAGTCTTGCGCACTACGCGGCGCGTAGGTATGATTCCCTCGCAACGACCACGGGAGAGGTTTTCATGGCTCTGATACCCATTAAAACGGCTTCGATCACCGGATATTGCGATTGCATTTGCGGCTGCTACGAGCTGGCGAGCCAGCGCGATGACGAAACCGGTAAGGGTTACTGCCCGCGCTGCGCCAAAGAGCATCTCGAAATCAATCGCGGTATCGGCAAACCGCAACCGGTGCCCTCCAAGATGGAAGAAAGCAAGGGGCCCGATCTAAAGCTCGGGATTCCGGCGACGGCGGATCCGCCGGGCCGGCTGCGTTAAGGCTGAGTTCGTGTGCCGATTTCCCTGGCCTCTAAAATATCGACAATAACAGTTTCACTCCCGCCGCAAATTCCTCTTCGCGCGTGATCAGACTCACAATCAAGAATCCTTCCGACGGGAAATCGTAAAAATGGCCCGGATGGACGTAGATATTTTTTTGTGCCAGTAGGTCAATGGCCAGTTCTTCGTCTGAGCGTGTTGCAGGAATGCGCAGCACCGCGTACCAGCCGGCTTCGACCACCAGCCGCGCGCAGGATTTCTGCGTTGCCAGCTGCCGATCCAGCTCCGCCAGATTTCTTCGCACACGCGCCAGCAATTGCTTCTGAAATGAATGGCGCTGTTCAAGTAGTGCGGGAATTGCCCACTGCACTGGCGCGTTCATCGAGAGGTAGGTGTCCGCGATGATTTCCAGGCGGGCCAGAGCTCGCGACCGCAGTTCCTCGGGCCCGCTGGTCACCAGCCACCCGGCCTTCATCTGCGGCAGGCCGGAAATTTTGGATAGGCCGCTCATGCTGAACGTCAGGGCGGCGGAATTTTGTGCGAAGCTGAATGGCCTCTCGGCTTGCAGTGCGAAATCCAGGAACACTTCGTCCGCAATTATCGCCAGATTCCGCGTGGCACAAATTTCGTTGAGTTTTTCCAGCTCGTGCGGCTTGGTGAAATGTCCGGTGGGATTGTTGGGATGGACCACTATCACGCCGCGAGTGCGCGCCGTGATGCCCCGCTGCAAGGCGTGAAAATTAATCTGCCAGCCGTAGTCGTAGTCGAGCGGATAGCGCACCAGCTTCACATCCTGAATATCAGCGAGGAACGCGAAGAGCGGATAGCTGGGCTCGGGAATCAGTATTTCGTCGCCGGGATTGCAGAGCGTACGGAATACGAATGAATAGGCCTCGCTAGTGCTGGTAGTAAGGACAATGCTGTCCACGGGCACTTCCGCACCGCGCGCCACGTAGTAACCAGCGACCACTTGCCGAGCGTCGAGCAATCCGCGCGGGTCCGGGTCGTACGCGAGATTCGCCGGATTCGCAAGAGCCTCCAGGATCGCGCGACGGTCGAAATCAAATCCACACTCGGTGGGATTCGAAATCGTGAGGTCGAGCAGCGGCTTCCCTGCCGCGCGATGCCGGGCCAGAGCTTCGCTCAGAGGATTAGCTTCCAGATTCCAATTGGTGCGGTCGGCAAACACTTCGCTGCGGCCCCCGGTATGACTGACGAATTATAGGGAAAGCGCGAGCAAGGAACAGCGAAATCCGTGATGCACTTCCGGCGCAGAGTTTACATCGCCGTTACAAGCCAGAAGCGGAAGACGCCTATAATCATCGGGTGTAGTTTGCAAAATCTCAAAAAGGAGATAACCGATGAAAAGAATCGTCACTGCCGTCGTCGGGCTTCTCCTGCTGCTGATGCTCGCAGGGCAATTTTCCGCCACAGCGCAGGAAGACGCCATAGCTAAGACGAACTTAAAGGTAGGAGACGTGGCGCCGGATTTCACTCTGCTGGCGAATGATTGGAAGCCAGTGAAGCTGAGTGATTTCCGCGGCAAAAAAAACGTCATCCTGGCGTTTTACGTTCTCGCGTTTACCGGTGGCTGAACCAAGGAATTGCAGGCCTATCAGGCTGATATGGCCAAGCTGGAAGCAAGCGACACCGTGGTATTGGGAATCAGCATAGACAGCCCCGCAGCAAACGCCGCATTTGCAAAACAGATCGCAGTTACTTTTCCTCTGCTCAGCGACATGAACCGCAAAGTCCTCACCACGTATGGAATTTTGAAACCGTACGATGTGCAAGGGGACAAGTACGAGTGGGCGCAGCGAACCACCATCGTTGTAGATAAAGAAGGAAAAATTCAGCACGTGGAGCAGGGCGACGGCGCGGTGAATCCGAACAGCGCTGTGGCCATTTGCACCGATTTGCACAAACCCAAAGGCTAGTAACACAGCGTTAGGCGTCGATCGCAGCGCGCGGATGCCAAGCGAACTTGGCATCCGCCGCTGCAGCCCCCCACAACGAATGGTGTTGGATCAGCGCGCGACGTTGCGGCGGTGGTAGATTAGGGCGAAGATCCCGACAAACAAACTGATGGCGGGTATGAACAACAGCAAAATTCCGTGGCGCAGCGCCGCGCCGCCTTGCGCGCCGGAAGCGGCCGCGCCCTGATAGCACATCGCGCAGCTTTGCGCGAAAACGTGGGGCACAGGCAGCGCAATCAGAGCCGCGCAACTGCAAAGAATCAGCGCCGCACGAATTGAGAGGTCCATCTTCAAATCATTCTCCCACCGTAAATGAACCAAGCCCCCAAAACCGTCACTACCCCGACAAGGCGTTTGGCCGACGTTGCCAGAATTGGCGTCAATGCGGCCGCAGCTGCATCAGACGAATGCTATCCGGGAAGAACATGATCAGCATCATGCAAATGCAGAACACCATGGCGGGGATCAGCAACAGAAACAGTCCCAGCCGCTCAAAACGCATATGCATGAAGTAAGAAATGATCAGCGCCGCCTTGATGAGCGAGAGGCCCACCAAAATCGTAATCATGATGGGGACTGGCAGGCGCAAGTAGGCCAGATAAACCTCCACGATCGTCAGCAGCAGCAGCCAGACCCAAACCGTGGCAAACAGTTTGGTGGTGCCTACGGCGTGCTCGTGCGTGAGCTCGGCGGTGTGTCCGTGTGCGCTCATCGGTTCGCTCGCTCCTTGTTCTCGTTGTTACTTTGCGTTGTTACGTTGCGTCGTCACTTCGGATTCACGCTCAGCAAATACACCATCGGAAAAATGAACATCCAGACCAGGTCCACAAAGTGCCAGTACAGCCCGCTGACCTCCACATGCTCGGCGGTGTACTTCCCTTTGCCGAAGCCCCATGCAATGATCGCCAGATAAACCACGCCGATGGTGACGTGCAGCATGTGCAGGCCGGTGAGCCCAAAAAACGTGCCGCCGAAAAGCGGAGCCGCCGGATTAAACGGGTTGGACCACGGCGTGACGCCTTCGCCGAGCAGCGTGACCCACTCTGTGGCGTGAATCGCGACGAACAAAATGCCGCAGACGATGGTGGCATAAAGGTAGCGCACGGTCTTTTTGCGGTCGCCGTTGAACGCGGCGTTCACGCCCAGCACCATCGTCAAGCTGCTGGAGAGCAGCACGAACGTCATCAACGAAGACTTAGCGATGGCCGGCCAGATTTCAAACGGCCGCGGCCAGTCCGGCGTTTCCAGCCGAACGTACGCATAACTGATGAGCAGGGCCGAAAACGTAAGCGAATCCGAAATGATGAACAGCCACATGCCCAATTTTTTCGAATTGATGGCGAAGGGTGACGCGCCGCCGGACCAGCGCGATTCGACTATGCCTTCGAATTCCGTATCACTCACGCTTCACCTTCCCAGGTAGAGGAGTAGAAACAAGAAGACCCATAGCCCGTCCATAAAATGCCAGTACATGGAAACAACTTCGATCGCCGTGCCGCGTGTGACTTTTCGCGTAGCGCGGAATTGCACGTAGAGCAGCGCCAGAATTCCGCCGAGCAAGTGCACGCCATGCGCACCCGTGAAAACGTAAAAAAAGCTGCTGCTGGGATTCGACGCCAGAAAAATTCCCTGCGCGGCGAGCTGGCGCCACGCCAAAATCTGTCCGGCGACGAAGAGAATCCCGAGGAACGTGGTGGTGGCCCACCAGTGCCGGAAACCTTCGTCGTCTTTCGCGCTGAAGCGGCTGTGTGCGTACGCCAGCGTGAAGCTGCTGGCGATCAATATCAAAGTGTTGAGCCACAGGATGCGCGGAACTTGCAGCGGGATCCAGGCGCTGTTGGGCATGTCCTTGCGGACGATGTACGCGCTGACGAACGCCATGAAAAACATCAAAATGCCCGCGAGCGCGATGAACATCCCGGTGATGTACGCGCGCTGCGGAACCCGGGTTGAGCCGGACGAATCGCCGCCTTCACCGCCATCGCCTCCGCCGGAGAAACCTCCGCCGCCGGGACCTTTGTCGGAAGGAATCAGCTCAATTTCTTCAGTTACGATCGTGCTTGGCACCCAATTACTCCGAATTGCGTTCACATGCCCGGCGAAAATTGGCACATCGCCGGGGAAAGTCTGCACATTATTTAACGCGCGCTACCTGTGATGGCTCGACCCATTGCGGGATGAAATCGTCCGCCGCGCCGGGAACGCTGAATTCATACGGGCCGCGATACACGTTGGGATAGTGGCCGCCGAAGTTATCAATGGGCGGCGGCGAATCCGTGTCCCATTCCAGGGTTGTGGCGTTCCAAGGATTCTTGGAAGCCTTCGGCCCGAATTTCAGGCTGTAGAAAAAATTGAACAAGAAAAGTAGTTGCGCGGCGCCGGTGATGAACGCCGCAATGGTCATGAATTCGTGCACCGGCTGCAAGTGCGCCAGGAACCCGACGGCCGAAGCATCTGCGTACCGCCGAATGCCGCCCGCGATGCCGATGAAGTGCATGGGCATGAAGATGCAGTAAGCGCCGACGAACGTGAACCAGAAATGAATTTTCCCCAGCGGTTCGTTCATCATCCGCCCGAACATTTTCGGGAACCAGAAATAGGTGGCGGCGAAAATTCCAAAGATCGCCGCGACGCCCATCACCAGGTGGAAGTGCGCGACCACGTAGTAAGTGGCGTGCAGCATGTTGTCCACCGCAGGCTGCGCGAGGAACAGGCCGGAAAGACCGCCGGAAACGAACAGCGAAACGAAACCGAGCGCGAAAAGCATCGGCGACTTGAATTGAATCCTGCCGCCCCACAAGGTGCCGAGCCAATTGAATGTTTTAATAGCGGACGGCACACCGATGGACATCGTCAACACCGAAAACGCAAATCCGGAGTAGGGGCTCATGCCGCTGACGAACATGTGATGGCCCCAGACCATGAATCCCAGGAAGCCGATGGCGCAGATGGCATAGGCCATCGCGCGATAACCGTAAACCGGCTTGCGCGCGAAAGTGGAAAGCACGTGCGAGGCGACTCCCATGCCGGGCAGAATCGCGATGTAAACCTCAGGGTGCCCGAAAAACCAGAAGAGGTGCTGCCACAGAATAGGCGAGCCGCCGCTGTGCGCTTGTAGTTGATCGTTCACCACCAAGCCCGCGGGAATGAAGAAGCTGGTGCCTGCGGAACGATCCAGCAACAACAAAATTCCGCCGGCTAGCAAAACGCCGAACGCGAGCAAGCCCAGAATCGCAGTGACGAACCACCCCCACACGGTGAGCGGCATGCGCATCAGGCTCATGCCCGGAGCGCGCAAGTCAATCGTGGTGGCGATGAAATTCAGCGCGCCGAGCAGTGACGCGAGGCAGAAGAGCGAGATGCTGACGATCCACATCGTCTGGCCCCAACCTTCACCGGGGCCCGTGATTTCGCCGAGGCCGCTGAGTGGCGTGTAACCCGTCCAGCCGCTGATAGGAGCGCCGCCCGGAACGACGAACGCGGCGATGATGCAAACAAAGGCCAGAAACGTGACCCAGAATGAAAGCATGTTCAAGCGAGGGAAGGCCATATCCGGCGCGCCGATTTGGATGGGCAGAAAATAATTGCCGAAGCCGCCCTGCGGCGCAGTGGTGAGCACGAAGAAAACCATGATGGTGCCGTGCATGGTCACCAGCGCCAAGTACTGCTCCTGCGACATCTGTCCGCCGCTGACGAACGGCAGCGTCGCGTTGGGCCACACCAGGTGGAAACGCATCAGCAGCGAGAGCACGATGCCGACGACCACCGCCGTCAGCGCCAGCAGGAAATACTGGATGCCGATGACTTTGTGGTCCACGCTGAAAATATATCTCCGGATGAAACCGCTGGGCTCCGCCATCGGAGCATGCACAGTGGATCCACCGGCGTGCGCGTAAGAACTCATGCGTGGCCTCCTGGGAATTGGTTCGGGTTCACTGGATGGTTCGTCGAACGAATCATTGACAAGATCACTGGCCCGCCGCCTGCTGCTTGAGGAATGTGTCGTAGTCCGCGTCAGACACTACGTTCAGATAACTGTGCATGCGCGAGTGCCCTAGCCCGCAGAGCTGCGTGCAGACCACCTCGTACTGGCCAATCACTTGCGGAGTGAAGTGCAGCGGGATCACCATGCCGGGCATGGCATCCTGCTGGATGCGCAGCTCGCGCACGTAAAAATTGTGAATCACGTCTTGCGACCGGATCAGCAGGTTGATTTCGCGGTTCACAGGAACCGTGAGGGTGGGAACTACGATGTCGTCTTTGCCCACGGGATCATTGGCATCAATACCCACCGGATTGCCGGTGGAAGCGCTGATTTGTTTCGGATCGAGCCGGCCGAATTTTCCATCGGGACCGGGATAGCGGAAATTAAAGACGAACTGATTGGCGGTGACTTCCACTTGAAGCGCGTCCGGAGCCGCTGGCGTGAAGCGGACTTCCGCCCAGGCTTTGTGGCCCATCAGTCCCAGGCCAAGAAAAAGTACGATGGTGGCGGTGGTCCAGATGGCTTCCAGGGTGTTGCTGCCGCGTGTGAAATGCGCTTTCTGGCCGTGGTCGCGAAATTTGAAGACGGCGAACGCCAGACCCAACTGCGAGAGGATGAAAACCGTGGCGGTAACGGCGAGAGTCAGATCATATTGATGATCGATCTCGGCGCCAACAGCGGTAATGGGAGCGGGCCTGACTGCCCAGGGAAAATTCGAGGCGAAAACGTAAACGGTGGTGGCTACCATTACTACGATGATTAACGACAGCAGGGCCGGGGTTGCCGCAGAACCGCTATTGCGCTTCCTGATCCGCATCGCTCTTGCTCTCCTGACCACGTTGGCAAAAAAGCGTTCGATAGGACCGTACACACAATTTGAAAACAGCACATCATATACAACGTGCCATGAATATCAAGGAGGATTGTGGGTGCTAGGTCAGTGTCCTGTTAGAGCGTTCACTAGGCACAATCAGCTTTCATCGTCAGAATGCTCGAACATTGGTGATGTAGAATGAGGCGCTTTGTTCTCGCCAACCCTCATCGTCATACTTGCGCTGTATCCAGTGGCTAGCATCGCTGCGCCAATGGTGTACTTCCTGTTATCCCCGGAGGAAATTCGTTCGCTCCCGTCACTACCACTGAGCGCCAACGATGAAGGAGGAAAAGCCACAGCGACTCGTCTCGGCGTAAATGTGCCGTTGACGTTCTACGGTCTACTGCTTTGCTGTGCGGTTCTGTGGTTGTGGTTCTCACTCAGCTCTTTTTCTCCCGTCGGATTCCAGATCAAGGGCTGGGCGTCCGGAGCTTTGAAAGGCGGGTATTTCGGTCTGTCCTGGGCTGGAATCTGGCTTTGGTTGTGGCTCGTACTCTCCAACCCCCAACGGCTTCGTCGCGAAGTTCCGGCGTACGGAGCCCACCTCGCGAAACAGATCATCGTGTGTTTGGTCGGCGCGTTTTCCGAAGAATTGTGGCGTGTGCTTTGCATTACGGTGCTGCTCGCCGCTGGATACTCGGCAGGCTTCTCGGTCACCGTAACGGCGTTGGCATTTGCCCTTCCGTTCTTAGGAAACGGTCTAGAGGGGTCAATACTTGCAGGCTTGGAGGGGGCAATCTTCGGAATGCTTTTCGTTTGGCAGCGGTCCTTCTTCGCACCGTTCGCAGCTCATTTGGCGGTTCAGGCGGTTTATTTATGGGGTGTAGGACAATTCTCTCCAGAGGGACAGCGCAAGTCGTGGATGCGTGGCATTCGCTGCCCAGTCTGCAATGCACAATTAAGCCGTTTTCAGATAAAAACACGAGACCCCTTCGACTGTCCTTCGTGCCGTGAGCAGATCAGTGTTTCAGACGGTTACCGGAAGGCAATGCGCTGGGCCGGATTGTCCGCTTACCTTATTCTTTACGTTTGCACGATGGCTTTGCTCGATAAACAAATATCGGAAACCTTGGCGATCTTGGTGCTCTGGCCCGTTGCTTTCGGAGTCGGCACAAGCGCCTTGTTGCTCTATCAGAGAGTGTTTCCGCCTCAGCTTCAATACGGAAGCCCAACGTTCATCACTTTGAACCTCGAACATCACCGCTCTGACGCAAGCGATTCCGAGAACAAACGAGACTGACTAAGCTAAGAGATGGCGAATAGGCCTGTAACTCCCGATTAGTCGTGCCAGCTCAACCGGAAACCGACTCAGTTCTGGATTATGTGGCGCGCACAAATGGCGGGAGACAAGAAATTAGTGCGGGAGGTATGAACATCGCCCGACGGGGCAAGTCCCGGGCTTGGATTTTGGTGCGGTCGAGTGGATTCGAACCACCACGGTATTGCTACCGCCAGCCCCTCAAGCTGGTGCGTCTGCCAATTCCGCCACGACCGCATTCTGACGAGGACAAAACGAGAGTATAGCAGAAGCCCCTATTTCTTAGGAGCGGGGTTCTGCGGAGGTTGCTGGCTCGGCGCCGGTTGCTGCTGAGCCGGTGCAGGCTGTTGTGCCGGCTGTTGCGTCGGCTGGATCGGAATTTGAATTGGCGCAGTCTGTGCCGGTTTCGTGGGAGCCGTGCCGGACTTCTGAGTCTGTTCCAGGATCGAGCCGGTGCTGTTGGACACGTCGCTAGGGGCGCGCTTCACGGAGAGCGTCAGCGACGTCATCATAAAAACAATGGCGCACCAAGTAGTGGCGTGCGAAAGAAACGTGGCCGCGCCGCGCGGGCCAAATGCAGTCTGGCTGCCTGCACCGCCAAACGCTCCGGCGAGATCGGCGGCCGAACCGCTCTGCAGCATGATGACGATGATCAGCACGAAGCAAACCAAAACGTGCAGCGTCACCAGAACGAACAACACGCGCCAGCCGACCGCGATCAGTCCAACCGCTATCAGCAGCGCTAAACCCCATTTTGCCCACGACGGCATTGCTAACTCCCTGTGTGCGAGGCGCAATTTCGCAGCGCGCTCGCGGCTATAAAATCCCTGCTAGATCCAAAATCAAGCTTCAGAAATTCACGATGGCCGCAAACGACTTCGCGTCCAGGCTCGCTCCGCCCACCAGCGCACCATCAATTTCCGCTTGCGCCATCAGACCCTTAATATTGTCGGGCTTGACGCTGCCGCCGTAGAGGATGCGAATTCCGTTGGCCTGCGCGGGCGAAAAAACCGTGGCGGCAAGCTCCCTGAGGTAGCGGTGAGCGTCCGCAGCCATTTCGGGCGTGGCGGTCTTGCCGGTGCCGATCGCCCAAACCGGCTCGTACGCAAGGAGAATACGCGAGAACTCGTGCTCGGTCAACGCGTCCAAGCCGCCTTCAAACTGCCGTTTCAGTATGGAGTGCGTCAGGTGCGATTCGCGCTGCGCAAGGCTCTCCCCGACGCAAACGATGGGCGTGAGCTTGGCTTCCAGCGCGGCCTTCACCTTGCGATTCACCGTCTCATCGGTCTCGCCGAAAAACTGGCGGCGCTCGGAATGGCCGATCAGCACGGCTTTGCCGCCGGCGTCATGAATCATGCGCATGGAAATTTCACCGGTGAAGGCGCCTTCACGTTCCCAGTAGGCGTTCTGCGCGGCGATGGTGACGGGGCTTCCTTGAGCAGCGGCCGCGGCAGCCGCCAATGAAGTAAATGGCGGCGCGACAATGATGTCGCAATCCGGAGTCGCGGGCACCAGCGGCTTGAACGCTGCGAAAAACGCGCGCGTTTCCTCCAGCGTCTTGTACATCTTCCAATTTCCAGCAATTACTGGACGGCGCAAAGGATTCTCCTATCGGCGAGCGTGTCGGCTCCTTTGATTATGCGCCTCATGGCTTGTTCGTGAGCGCTTCCACGCCCGGAAGTTTTTCGCCGGCGAGAAATTCCAGCGAAGCACCGCCGCCTGTTGAAATATGCGAAATCTGCGACGCGAGGCCGGATTGGTCCACGGCCGCCACGGAATCGCCGCCGCCTACAATAGATGTAGCGCCCTTGCCGGAAGCGGCGGCTACCGCGCGCGCGATGGCCAGTGTGCCTTGCGCGAATGCGGGCTTTTCGAACATGCCGAGAGGGCCATTCCACACGATGGTCCGCGCGCTGGAAATTTCGCGGCTGAATAATTCGATTGTCTTGGGGCCGATGTCGAGGCCCATCCAGCCTTCGGGCGTTTGTGCGATGTCCGTCACGCGGGTGGCCGTGGAATCAATCGATTCCGCGAGGACGTGATCCACAGGCAGCACCAGCCGGAATTTTCGGCGCTCAGCTTCAGCCAGAAGTTCGCGCGCCAGGTCGAGCTTGTCGTTTTCCACCAGCGACTTCCCTATCGGCAGGCCTTGGGATTTCAAGAAGGTATAGGCCATGGCTCCACCGATGAGCATCCCGTCGGCGATCTTCATCAGATTTTGCACCACTTCGATTTTGTCGGAGACTTTCGCGCCGCCCAGGATGGCAACGAACGGGCGATCGGGATTCGATATGGCTTTACCGAGATACTCGAGCTCTTTTTCCATCAACAGGCCTGCGGCGGACTGGCGTACGAACTTCGTGATGCCGACGACAGACGCGTGAGCGCGATGCGCGGAGCCAAACGCGTCGCACACAAACAGGCCGTCGCAAAGCGCCGCAAGCTTGCGCGAAAATTCCGCGTCGTTGGCTTCCTCTTCCGGATGGTAGCGCACGTTTTCGAGCAGCAGCACTTCCCCATCACGCAGCGCTTTGCTCTTCGCCTCCGCTTCGGGTCCGGTGCAGTCTGCCGCGAACGCCACGGGTTTGCCGCCGAGCAATTCTTGTAGCCGCGCCGCCACCGGAGCGAGCGAATACTTCGGATCAACCTTGCCCTTGGGACGCCCGAGATGCGAAGCGAGCACCAGCCGCGCGCCGCGTTCCGCCGCCAAACGCAAAGTCGGCAGCGTCTCGCGGATGCGCGTGTCGTCGCCCACAACTCCATTGGACGTGGGCACGTTGAAATCCACGCGTATAAAAACGCGCTGGCCTTTCAGCTGCAGGTCGCGGATGGAGAGCTTGTTCATAGCGTCGCGAATTCACCCATGGAATGCATCTCGCCGGAGATGATAGATGTGGGCCAGTGCGCCGCCGGCCACACGATTATTTGCGCACTTCGCGCTGGCTTTCGAGAAATCGTCGAGCCCGCTACTTTGAAAGGAATTTGATCAGGTCGCGGCAGCGCGAAGAATAGCCCCACTCGTTGTCGTACCACGCCAGTATCTGCACGCAATTGTTGCCAACGACGCGCGTGTACCCCGCATCCAGAATCGAAGAATGTGGATTCCCGCGAAAATCCACGGAGACCAGATCCTCTTCCGAATATTGCAGGATGCCTTTCATGGGCCCTTCCGCGGCGGCTTTCAGCGCAGCGTTCACAGCCTGCACCGTCGCCGGCTTTTCGGTGAAGACGGTGAGGTCCACCACGCTGACGTTCGGCGTTGGCACGCGCATGGCGTAACCGTCGAGCTTGCCTTTCAGTTCCGGAATCACCAGCTGCAGCGCCTTGGCCGCTCCAGTGGATGTGGGAATCATCGAAAGCGCAGCGGCACGCGCACGCCGCAAATCCTTGTGCGGCAGATCCAGCAATTTCTGATCGTTCGTGTAGGAGTGAATGGTGGTCATCGTTCCGGCGCTGATCCCGAACGTATCCGACAGCACTTTCGCGACGGGCGCGAGGCAATTCGTGGTGCATGAAGCGTTGGAAATCACGTGATGCTTGGCCGGATCGTAAGTCTTATCGTTCACACCCAGAACCAGCGTGGTATCGGGATCGGTGGCGGGTGCAGAGATAATCACTTTCTTCACCGTGCCACGAATATGGTTGCGGGCGCTCGGGCCATCGGTAAATAGCCCGGTGGATTCGACCACGATGGTCGCTCCTACGGACGACCAATCCAGCTCGCCCGGATCCTTCACGCGAAATACTTTGAAGCTCTTGCCATCCACGGCGATGGAATCGTCCGTGTGGGTGACTTTATTCGGCAGGTTGCCCAGGATCGAATCGTACTTCAGCAAATACGCCAGCGTTTTGGAATCCGTGATGTCGTTCACGGCCACGATTTCGATCGCGGGATCGCCCAAGGCCGCGCGGAAAATATTGCGGCCGATGCGTCCGAAACCATTGATGCCCACTTTAATTGCCATGAATCCTCCGGGGATTGTTGCCGCGCACCATCGCGCACAGCATTAGTAAACCATTCTAATCAGTCGAGAAATGCTAGGGGTTGCCGACAGAAAAGTCAACGCGCCATCAATCAAATTCCTTCACACGAATCACTTTGTCGCCAACAAACGTAACGAAGGTAGTGCGCGCCGGCGGTGTGCCGTAAATCCAGTCCTCGGTTTCGCTGCCGTCCGGGTCACGCTCGCGCACCTTGCGTCCAGGACGGCCCAGCGCGGCCAAAACCATGTCGTGATTCATGCCCTCGAGTGCCTGGTGATCCTGGATCGCTTCTTTGAATTGCGGAGGCAGCGTGTCCAACCAATTCACCGCGCCGGAATGTTCTTTGGTGAAGTCGAGAAAAACCTGCAGATCAGTCATCAGATCGTCCGCGCTCATATCCGGAACAGACTTGCCGAAATCCAGCACCAGCGTGCCGCCGTTATTCTTGTGCGACCCGGGCTGTTCCAGAGGGGTCTGCATGGTCTGGCCGACGCCGACCTGAATATGATCGCGAAGATTGAAGCTGCTGCGGCCGCCGCCGTTGATTTCCACCACGATTTCCTTGCTGCGAAATTCGATGCCGGTCACCTGCACGGTATCTCCGGGATTTGCCGCCTGGCCGTGCGAGCGCAGCGCGCTTTTCAGCTCGTTCTCATCCAGCTTCTTGCCCACTTCAACTTTGAAACCCTTCTTCCCTGCCGGAATGGGCTTCATCACTTTGGCGAACTCACCAGAAACATAGCGGATAATTTCCAGGCGGGATTGCGGCTGCAGCGGCTCTTGTTTTCCGGAAGTTTGCTGCACGACGGACACGAAAATTTCCGGCATCGGCCCAGGATCGCTCACCGAACCCAGCGTCGGCGAGCCCGCCAACACCGGAGTGCGGTAGCGGTTCACGTCAGCAGTATCTGCCAGCAGCGCTAGAGCCAGCGCCGTGGCCAATACGATGGTGGTGCGAAAGTACACAGTCGTCCGCCTGCGCCTATTCTATTGCCTTTTGGCTCTTCCGTGAACATAGATTCGCAGGGGGCTGGGAGGGTTGCCGGGGCGAGCGTGGCATGCACTTGTGGCGGCGGGCTTTAGACAGCCGTCGGACGCCACCGTGCGACCGATGAAGCTTCAAAATGCGCCGCTACGAAGGCACCCGCAATCGGCCGTTAGCTGGTGGCGGCGCGGACTCTTGCGCCGGCGGCGGCCTTTTCTTCTTCGATCTTCTCGTGGGCCAAGTGCGGCTCGAAGCAGCGGCGGCAGCGCGCTTCGTACATATTGCCCGCGCCAACGATGATCAATTCTTCGGATGCCACGAGCCGCTGCGTGTGCACGGCAGGATTTCCGCACTGCATACAAATCGCCAGCAGCTTCACGATTTCTTCGGCCACCGCCAGCAGGCGCGGCATCGGTTCGAAGGGCCGCCCCATGAAATCCGTGTCCAGCCCGGCCACGATTACGCGCTTGCCCATGTCCGCCAGTTTCACGCAGCTCTCGACCACCGATTCGCCCAGGAATTGCGCTTCGTCAACGCCCACCACTTCGGTGCGCGGCGCGACTTTCGCCAAAATATCCGCGCCATCTTTCACCAGCTCGGAATCGAGCTCCAGGCCGGAATGTGAAACGATGCCATTCTTGGCATAGCGCTGGTCAATCGCGGGCTTGAAAATCTGCACGCGCTGTTTCGCGATTTCGGCGCGGCGCAGCCGGCGAATCAGCTCTTCGCTCTTGCCGGAAAACATCGGCCCGACGACTACTTCGATCCAACCCATGTTGCCCTTGACGATGTCCACGCGTCCTCACCTCTTGGCGTTAGGCTAACACATACGAATGTGAAAATTCAGGCGCCTGCCTTCTGATCGCTTGCCGCGTACAATTCGCCATTGAAAAATGGCGCGAAGGCGTTGATCGCCGCGGCGCGAAAAGAATCCTGCCGCGTCGTCAAATTGCGCGTCAAGATGCCCCACGCACCTTCGGCGTCGCGTATATTGTGCCCGCCCGCGAAGGCGTCAATCGCTTGCGACAGTTCGACGCCATCGTCCACGACTGTTTCGACCAGCGCGTCGGGCACCAGCACCGCGCCGGATTGCCCGAACGAGCCGCGGCCCGAGCCGTCGGTAACGTACGCCCAACTTTCCAAAAACACCCAGCGATAGCCGGCTTCGCTGACGACGTCCAGTTCGGGCATCACGTCCAGGCTAGGGATCACGTCGAGCCCCTGGATTACGTCGAAGCCGCCTTCGAGGCCTACGAAATACTTCCACCGCTCATTCTGCACGCGGGCCATTTGTATCAGGGCCTCAGCGCGCTGGCGGGCGCCGGCCATTAAATCCTCGCGACTAAGCGGAGTGTGCCGGACGCCACTGGGAACTTCGACACCCACAATTTCGAACGATGGCAGGAACTCAGAGACTGTGCTGATGGCAGCCAGCGCTTCGCTGACCGCATTTACTTTCGGGCGGCGCGTGCTGCCGACGGCGACCAGGATTTTAGCCATGCGCGGCGAATTCTATCAATCTTTCCAGAGATGGTTTTGTTTTTCTCGCGCAAACCGCGCCGTGAGGAATTCTTTCAACTCCTCGACGGAGCGAAACACCAGGTCGGAACAAGCCAGCATCCATCCGCTGATTTCTCGCGACGGAAGCGTCGTCACGAGGTACACGGGAATTCCCTTGCGATGCGCGATGGTCAATTCAGCGGAGGTGCCACCGCTTTTGGCCTGCGTGTCCCAGTAACAGACCACGTAGTCGGCGTGATTTTCGATGACCTCCAGATCGAACGCGATGATTTTTCGCACCACGCGGCGAAAACGCTCCACGTCGCTGGATTTCCACTCGCGGAAATGCGCGGCTTCTTCTTCCGTGAGGTTTTTCCGTTCATCTTCGGCGGGATCGTACACGCGGTGGCCCAGCTGCTCGCGCAAATACGGCGCAAGCTTGCGGCGCCACAGCCTGCCGCCGTCTTCTGCATACTCGATAGGACCACTAAGGTACGCAAGCATCTGGGTTGGGCGGGTGGGACTTTAACATGAGGTGAAACGGACGCCTAGCGGGAGCCGGCGCTTATTTGTCACAAAGTGGAGCGGGATAAGGGAATCGAACCCTCGCCTCGACCTTGGCAAGGTCGCGTACTACCACTATACGAATCCCGCATACGGAGCAGCTTCGCGCCAGGCATTTATTTATAGCATGGCGACCTAAGCCGGACAAGACCTTGCGCGCGGCGTGTTCCGGCCAAGTCGCATCTACGCCAGCCGCATGTTTCGCGCAGCAGCAGCCGTGCGCAGTCGCATTTGGATTTGCAATCTTCTCGCGGGGTAGTAGAGAATATGCCCCACTCGGCAGCGGCGAATGCATCGGCATCGCCCCTCGGAGTTCCGGATGGGATCGTTGCCCAAAAAGGTTTTCATCAGCTACGTGCAGGAAGATGGCGCCGTGGCCTACGAAATCGCCGCGGGCCTGGAATCGCAAGGCTATAGCAGCTGGTATTACGAGCGGGACTGCCCCGCAGGCGCAGATTACTTCGAAGAAACGCACAAAGCCATTTCCGACTGCGAGGCGATGGTCATCGTAATTTCGCCGCGCTCGTTGCCCTCCGATCAGATCACGCGTGAAATCGTGCGCGCTGTGGAAAGTTCCAAAGCCACTTTTCCGCTACTGCTGGAAATCACCCACGACGATTACGCGCATCGTCGCCCAGGCTGGCATCAGGCCATGGCCGCGGCAAACGCCACGCGCATCCCTCCGGAAAGAGTCGCAACTGTGGTTCCCTCGCTCGTCGCGGGCTTGGGTGCCAAAGGCATTCAAGCGCACGCGAACGGTCGCTGGGCGACCTCGGATCCGCCGAAGCAAACTACCACGGTTCCCGAGGCAGTTTTGAAGGGACAGCTATCGCCGACCAGAGCGGCGGCGATCGTGGCGAAACCCACCACGGGCGCGCAGATTCCGGCCCCCGCCCAGGCCCAGCACCCGACGGCGACAACGACGACAACGGCGACGGCCAAGCAACAACCGCCGTGGACGATCATCGGCATTGCGGCAGCATTAGTCGTCGTGTCGGCTGTTGGCTGGAAATTCTTGCATCACCCTCCTACGACGCCACCACCGCCCGCCGTGACCACTGCGACGGTGATGATTCGCTACGCCAGCGACCGGCACAAATGCACGCCTGACGTGAATGTTTCGATCGCGGGCAAATCGTTTCATCCCACTTCCAATGCCTTCGCTGCGAGCGGCGTGAAGCCCGGCGCGCAGGAGTACACGATTGACGGTTTAATTTCGTGTCCCGGACGCAAGGCGATGCAAGTCAGCGGATCGGGTGCGATTGACGTGCATGAGGGCGCCGTTTTCGATTTGGCGTGGCAGACGAAATCCGGCGGCACAAGCAATGTGGATCTGATTCGGGTGGCGGACGACGCCGCACCCGCAACGGCGAACGATGACGGAACCGGACGCGAGTCGCAAAATCCCGTTCACACAAGCGTTCCCCGCAACGCAACGCCGACACCCACGCCCGCTCCTGTGCCCGCGCCAGTGCCGGTGCAGGCCACAGCCGGCCAGCAACAGCTGCAAAATGCCCAAGCGGCGTACGCCCAAGGCCGTTATTTCGCTCCGCTAAATGGCTCGGCGCTCTTCTGGGCGATTCAATCCCGCAACGCCGGAAATCAAAACGCCCGCGCGCTCGAGCTACAGATTGATAACATTTATAAAACGCAAGTCACCCAGCTTTACCAGCAGCGGAATTATCCTGCAGCGATGCAATTGGTTGACGTGATGCTCAGCTATTATCCCGGTGAGTCAGGCTTGCTGCGCGATAAGCAGATGATTATGGCCGCAGCCAATGGCGGAGCAGGCGCCAATCAGGCGCCGTTCAACGTGCAGATGCCGCATCCTCAATATCCGCCCGGAGCCATGCCGCCACCACGACCCGTTCCCCATCCATAAGCGAATTCCGCCGCCACTCGAGTCCGTCATGCCGCGCTTAAGGCGCTACTGCACTGCCGGAACTCGCCTCGACCAGTTTTTGCACCGCGGGCGCGATCACCAGGACCAGATCCGCCGTCGGCTTCGCTGCCTGCTGAATCACAGTGATCTGTTGCTGTCTCCACTCCGCCGCCGTTGGCTTGCGCGCGTCGATACTATCGAGTGCTCGCAATCCCGCCCGGCCCAGTGCGGCGAGGTTTTGCGAAACCGGCGCGACTTCTTTCAGCAAAAATGAATTCTGCAGCAGCGGTTGTAACGCGCTGTCGTTGTCCCGCCACTCCGCCAATTTTTGCCGGATGTAGGATTCCGCCGCGGCGTCCTGAAACTTGCTCGTGATGAATTGGTCCACGTAGGCAGTGAATTTCCTGGCGGCCGCGCTTTCCGGCGCAATCGCATCCACCACGCGATTCAGCGGAATGTCGCTGGTCTGAATTCCGCCGGCTTTTTCCGCTTCGGTCTCACGAATGCTGATGCTGGCGGGTTGCACAGCTTCCGCCAACACCTCCAATGCAGCAATATCATCTGTTCCGGCGGCGCGCGCCAGCATCGCGGTGGTGCTTGAGCGATGCATCACGCCCAATTCTTCCAGATGTTCGCTGACCACCCCCATCCTGCGATACATCGAATTCACATCCTGCACGTGCTGCGGCGACCAGAACCGTTCCGCGATCGCCGCCGCACGCGGCCAAATTCGTGATTCGATATTTTCGTCGGATGCAAACTCTTCCCACATGCAAGCCTCGCCGCCCAAAATAAGTTTCTGTTGCGCGGCGGTGAGCGTAGCGTCGGCGCCCCCCAGCGGATCAACCAAATAATGCTGCGACGCGGGAGCCATCGCGTCCAGGTAATATCCGCTCGACAGGATTCCCCGGTAGCCTTGCCTCGCCGCTTCGGCCAGCGAATCCTGCCCGCGCCATGATTGGATCACGATGTCCTTGGGCATTCCCGGGGTCAATATCTCGTCCCAGCCAACCATGAGCTTGTGATGCTTGCTCACAATCTTCTCCACGCGATCCGTGAAGTATTGCTGCAGCTCCTGATTGCTCTTCAGATTGTGCGCTTGCATGAACTCGCGGATTTTGGGGTTCGCGTCCCACTGCTTGCCGTTAACTTCGTCGCCGCCGATATGAAAATAGCGGTCAGGAAATAATGTAGACATCTCGCTAAGGAACTTATCAAGTAACTTGTAAGTGGATTCGCGTGTCGGATCCATCGCCGGATCGAAGATTCCCCAGCGGCGCTCGATTTGATACGGCCCAGGGCCGCTCGCAAGTTCCGGATACCCCACCAACCACGCGGTGCTGTGTCCCGGCATGTCGAATTCCGGCACGACACGAATTCCGCGGTCGCCGGCGTAGGCGATCAGTTCGCGCATTTCAGTTTGCGTGTAATACATCCCGTCGGAGCCCAACTCATGCAGCTTCGGAAATTCCTTGCTCTCCAGGCGGAATCCCTGATCGTCGGAAAGATGCATGTGCAGGACGTTCATCTTCACTGCGGCCATCGCGTCCACATTGCGCTTCAGCACTGGCATCGAAATGAAATGACGGCTGACGTCTACGGATAGCCCGCGCCAAGGAAAACGGGGCGAGTCTTCGATGTGGACGGCGGGCACGGCGTAGCCGTCTGAAGTCACTTCCACCAACTGCAGAAAAGTTTGCAGGCCGCGCATCGCTCCGAGCGAATTCGGGGCCGCCAGCTTCGCGACACCGCTGCTCACGTCCAGAACGTAACTCTCGTCTTCGCCCAAATCCTGAACGGGTTCGCCGCCATGATCTGCGTGGACCACCAGAGTCGCGTGACTCGCGTCGCCGAGCCTGTCGCTTACAAAGTGACCGGTCTGGCGGCCCAGGTCGCGCAAGAAGCGCTGCGCGGCACGCTCCAAACGTGGTTCGTTGTAGCCCGCGATCGCCACGGTGAATGTCTGCGACACCACCAGGCGCCCGGTCGCGAACGCTATCGTCGCAGGCATCGGCATCACGTTGATGGCGGGAAGCGTTGCTTGCGGTGCCTGCGCCGTTGCGGCAGAACTAATCAAAGCAAATAACATTACCAGTAAGTAACCACAGCACGTCGCACACTTTCCAATCCCACAATAAGCGCCCATATCTCTCCCAAGAGCGACGCACAATAACACGCGCCGTCGCAACATTCGCGACATTTTTCAGCGAGTCGGCCATACAATCGCACGCCAAACCATATCTTCGCCGCGATTTCCCATTGCTTCGGCCGGGCGAAGTGTGCCATAAATCCGCCCCGCCATGACATTCACTTTATTAGATTGGTCCGCAATTATTGCCTACCTCCTGATCACCCTCCTCCTGGGACTCTATTTCCGCCGCTCCGCTGGCAGAAGTTCCGAAGATTATTTTGTATCCGGACGCACTGTTTCATGGTGGCTCGCGGGCACCTCGATGGTGGCCACCACCTTCGCCGCAGACACTCCGTTGCTCGTCGCGGGCCTCGTTTACACCCAAGGCGTTTCCGGAAACTGGATCTGGTGGGCCTTCCTGCCCTCCGGAATGATGACGGTGTTTCTCTTCGCGCGCCTGTGGCGCCGCTCCGGCTTGATGACTGACGTTCAATTTGCAGAGATGCGCTATTCGGGCAAGCCCGCCGCGTTTCTCCGTGGCTTTCGCGCCATCTACCTCGGCGTGCTGATGAACTGCCTGATCCTCGGCTGGGTCACGAAAGCGATGATCAATATCGTGGGCACCACGCTGGGCGTCACCATCAGCCAATGGCATTTTCTGCAGAGCATGTCCGCAAGCCTCACCGGAATTTTTGGCCCGGTATTTTCCGGCACCGACGGCTACGCGCTGATCATCTGCATTTTTTTCCTGATTCCCTTCACCGGTTTCTACGTTTCGCTCGGCGGACTTTCCGGCGTGCTGTGGACCGACCTATTTCAGTTCATCCTGAAAATGGGCATCGTCATCGCCATCGCCTGGTACGCCGTAAGAGCCACCGGCGGCATGAGCTCGATGATCAGCCAGATCGCCGCGCTGCGTGCCAAAAATGGCGGCTCCGATCCGCTCGCGTTTCTTCCTGATTTCTCTCAGGGTTTTGCCAGTGAAACGCTCTGGACATTGCCCGTTATCACTTTTTGCGTGTACCTCGGCGTGCAATGGTGGGCCTTCTGGTATCCAGGAGCGGAGCCCGGCGGCGGCGGTTACATCGCGCAGCGGATTTTCAGCGCGCGTGACGAGCGCCAAGGCTTACTTTCCGTGCTGTGGTTCAACGTGGCGCACTACGCGCTGCGCCCGTGGCCCTGGATTCTCACCGCACTCGCGGCGATCGTTCTGTACCCCGGCCTGGCGCATCCGGAAACCAGTTACATGCTCATGGTTAACGACCACGTGCCGCACGCCCTGCGCGGCATCATCGTCGCGGGATTTCTGGCCGCGTTCATGTCCACGATCGCGACGCAATTGAATTGGGGTACTTCGTACGTGGTCGAGGATTTCTACCGCCGCTTTCTGGTGCGGCACGCATCGGAACGCCACTATGTGCGCGTTTCACAGGTCGTCACGATATTGCTGGTGATCGCCAGCGGCTATGTTTCCGCGCAGCTCGCCTCGATTCGTTCCGGCTGGCAAGCGGTCCTCGAAGTGGGCGCGGGAACCGGCAGCGTCTACCTGCTGCGCTGGTATTGGTGGCGCATCAATGCCTGGAGCGAAATTTCCTCGATGATCACCGCGCTGGTTTTGACTCTGGCGCTGAATTCGGAAGGACTGTGGAACGCGCTGATCGGCCGCCCGACGTTCTACACCGGCTCGGCAACGGTGCTGTTTGCGAAAAACGTGCTGACCACAACGGTAGTGACGACGACCGTCTGGATTCTAGTGACTCTATTCACAGCGCCAGAGCCAAACGGCATTCTGCTGTCGTTCTATCGCAAAGTTCGACCGGACGTAACGGGATGGAAGACCATCGCCGCACTCGCTCCGGAAACTGCCGCGACGCACGACCTCGGCCGCAATCTCTGGTGCTGGATCCTCGGCACGGTGATGGTCTACAGCGCGCTGTTCGGCTTCGGAAAATTGCTGATGCAAAAATGGCCACTGGGAATTTGCCTGACGACGCTGGCCGCACTCTGCGCCTGGCAAATGTCGCGCGAACTAACCCACGGCCACGGCTCGCCTGAACGCGCGCTGTAGCGCTTGCGGAAAACGCGCTTATACCGACATGAGCTTTCGCTGGGTACTCCACGTCCCTGCGGTATTTCCGCCAGGCTGCCGCGGCGCGGCGAAAATAATCAGCGAAATCTGCGAATCACCAAAGTGTGGCGGCCCGAACGGTACAATCCGAGCACGTACATGCAAGCCCTTCCCTTTGTGGTGAAAATCAGCTGGCGAATGCGCAACAGCGGAGAGCCGCGCGGCACGGCGAGGAGTTCCGCAGTTTTTAGATCCGCAGCAGTCGCGTCGATTTCCTCGTCGGCGTAGGCCAGTTCCACTCCGTATTCGTGCTCCAGGGTGACAAACAGTGAGCCGCGCTCCAGCGTTCCGCCGGCGAGCGCAGGAAATTCATCGGCTGACAAGTAACAAGTCTCCAGCGCGAATGGCTCGTCGCCCGCCTGGCGCACGCGCTCCAGCATGAACACATGGCTGTTGGATGGCAGCGAAAGCCGCGCCGCGATTTCGTGCTCGTCGTCGCGCACGCTCGAGGAAATAATCTTGGACCTGCCGGCCAATCCCCTGCTGGCCATCTGCTCGGTATAACTCATCAGCTTGTTGAAATGAATTTTTGGCGGCGCCACAAACGTGCCGGAACCGTGGCGGCGCTCTACCATGCCTTCGCGCGCCAGGTCCGCAAGCGCGTGACGCGCGGTCATCAAGCTCACTTTGTGCATCTTGGCGAGCTCCCGTTCGGAAGCGACGGCGTCGCCGGGTCTAAGCTGACCGGATTCGATTCGTCTGCGGATTACGTTCTGGATGCGCTTGTACGTGGGCTCGCCGTTACGGCCAATCGGTGTCATGAAAGCTCCGGAAATTGCTGAGAGTCTAGCAGGTTAGGCCTTGGGCGCCATGGAAAGGCGCTCGGCCCAGCCTCCAAAGTGCAAACATGCTGCTATAGAGCGCCAATATCCGCTATAGAGCGTATTTGAAAAATCTATCAGAAGCCTTATACATATTCATTTTTCTCTTGACAAGCTATATTTTCCGCTATATAGCTCTTTCCATCTTTAGGGTGCTTGGGGGTTTTTATGTCGCTTCGCCGCACAGAATCCACGCAGGAGGCTTTCGTGAACAAGAATTTCCGGATCGCAAAATTTATGCTATTGCTCGGCTTGGGCTTGCTCGCCGCAGCCTTTGCCGTTCTCGCGCCCGCCGGCGCGCAGGAGACCACGGGGTCTATCAACGGTAACGTTACTGATCCTTCCGGTGCGGCTGTTGCCGGCGCCACAGTCACCGCCTCCGACGTCAACCGCGGCACGACCTATCCGACGCAAACCAACAGCGACGGCGCGTACTACCTCACGCACCTCCCCATCGGGAAGTATGCCGTGAAGGTCGAAGCGAAAGGATTTCAGATCGCGGTGCACTCGGCTTTTGATCTGGTCCTGGATCAAGTGGCGCGCATTGACATCCAGATGACCGTCGGCACGATGTCGCAGACCGTCGAAGTGACGGGAGCGCCCCCACTGCTGCAAACAGAAACGACGGACATCAGCACCCACATCGATCACGTAGTGACGGAAAACATCCCGCTGATCACCGGAAACTACAACGAACTCACCCTGCTCACACCGGGAGCAACTAGCACGAATCCGGGCGCGTTCACCTCGGGCCAAAACACCTTTCAGGTTGGACGCCCCTACATCAACGGGAATCGCGAGCAGACCAACAATTACATTCTCGATGGGATAGACAACAATCAGAACGACAACAACGAAGTGGCTTACTCGCCCAGTACCGAAGCGATCCAGGAATTCAATCTAATCGCCCAGAATCCGTCGGCAGAGTTCGGCAATTTTCTCGGCGGCATTATCAATACCACCATCAAGTCCGGCACCAACTCCTATCACGGCAGCGCCTTTGAATTCCTGCGCAACGACGCGTTTGACGCCAATCAATGGAGCGCCGGTTTGACCACCCCTGTGACCCCGAAAGCCGCTCTTCGATACAACCGGTTCGGAGGCACCTTCGGTGGGCCAATCGTCAAGAATCGGCTATTTTTCTTCGTGGATTATCAAGGGCAGCGAATGGACAGCCCTTCGACGCAAACCGTGCAGGTGATGAGCGCGGCGGAGCGCGCCGGAAATTTCGGCGAACTTTGTCCGGCGGGTTTTACCGCGGCGGGTCTTTGTACCAGCCTGGACAGCGCAAACACGCAACTTTACAAGCCGCAAGCCGGCGTAACTCCCACGGCTCGGGTTCCCATCCCGTTTAACAATCTGACGGCGGCGGGATTGACCTTGAGCCCGGCAGCCTCGGCGATCGTGAATTCGTCGCTGTACCCGCTGCCGACCTCCGGTAATCTTTTGTTCTATCAACAGCGAATCATAAACAATGCGGACCAGGGCGACGTGAAGATCGATTGGACGCCCAACGACAAGGACCGCGTTTTTGGGCGCTATTCGCAGCAGTCCGTGCGGAATCCGACCACTGAGACCTTTCTGCTGGCGAATAACGGCATCACGGATTTCAACTATCCGTTGAAGAACGGAGTCATCGGCTGGACGCGAACGATCAGTTCGAGCTTGATAAACGATTTCCGCGCGGGGTTCAGTTATTTCCCCGTCAGCCAGGGCTATACAAACCCCACAGGAGAAAATCTGCCCGCTCTCTTCGGCATTCCAGGCTCGCCTAGCACGTTCCTTCCGGCGATCGGCGGGCTATTTGGCAATGTCGGAACCCTTGCCAACAATCTGGGGCAGTTTAACACCTTTGCCGACACCGTCTTTCAGATCGGTGATTCGATCACCAAGACGCACGGCAATCACGAATTTCATTTCGGCATGCAGTTCAACAACTACCGCGACAATTTTCTGTTTCCTGGAATCGAGGGACTTGCGGGACTATTCAACTTCAACGGGCAGTACACCGCCAATCCCACTGTTGTTAACGCGACCACTAACCTCTCCGGTGGGTCGGGCCTTGCTGATTTTATGCTAGGCCTCCCAAACAACCTGGGCATCGGTGCCGATACCGGCAACCGGCACATTCGCAACAATCTTTGGGCCGTGTACGGGCAGGACAATTGGAAAATCAGGCCAAACATCACGTTGAACTTCGGACTGCGTTGGGAACTCAATACTCCTCGCGCCACGCCGGATGGAAACGCCGTGAACTATCAGCTATTCGGTGGGAACATCATGACCTCCCAGATCAACAATCAGGGCTTGGGAGCGGCTCTATACAAGCAATACAACGGCATCACGAATTTCCAACCCCGCATCGGAATTGCCTGGCAACCAGGTTTTCTGAAAGATACGGTGGTGCGCGCGGCTTACTCGGTCTCCAGTTTCAACGAGAGCAACGGTGTGAACAACTTGCTCACCGCGAACCCGCCGTTCCAGCAGGCCAACAATGTCACGTTCGCCCCAACCACCGCGTTGCCGGACAGCACTCTGGACCAGGGCTTTACAGGCTTTCCTACAGGTTGCACTCTTGCTCTGGCCCAAGTCTTTGCTCCGGTCTGTTTCTCGGGTGTGACCACTCATGCTTTTGACGTGAACATCCGGCCCGAAGTCCAACAAGAATATAGCGTGAACATCCAGAGACAGTTTGGAAGGGCTACAACCGTGCAAGTCGGCTACGTCGGCGAGGATGATCAACACCTCAGCAACATCATCATGCTCCAGCAGAACCAACTGAACGCGAATGGCACGATCACCCCCAGTCCGTTCCTGAACCCGACGTTGCTCAGCGAACCGGGCCAACGGCGCTTTTCACTCTCGAACGGCGTCGGCAATTACAATGCTTTGGAAATGGTCTTGCAAGAGCGCTTTTCGAACGGTCTGCAGGCACAGTTGAACTACACATGGTCGAAGTGCTTGAGTGATACTCCCGGATTCTTCGGCCAGTTCGGCGATAACGTTGCAACGGAGGCTCAAACAATTTCAGGCTGGGCCTTCCCGCAGAATCCTTACGACCAGATGGGCGACTACGGACGCTGCCCGCAGAACATTGCCAACCTCTTCAACGGCTATGTGGTTTACGAGCTTCCTTACGGACACGGCAAGCGGTTTGGCAACGACGTGAATGGCGTCGTGAACGCGATAGCCGGAGGATGGCGCATCAGTTCGAGCTTCATCTTCCACAGCGGATTTGCTCAAACCATTTTTGCCAGCGGCGACACCTCGGGCACGGGCGGGTTTTCCACTCGCGCGGACTGTGTTCCCGGAGTTCCTGCAAAGGTCCCGATGGTGTTCAATCCTGCGAACAACGGCGTGAGCTTTCTGAATCCCGCCGCGGTAACGACGCCCGCAACGGGGACGTTTGGCAATTGCGGCGTGGGTTCTTTCGATGGCCCCGGACTTAAGACTGGCAACCTCAGCTTGGCCAAGGATTTCGCGATTACCGAAAGGCAATCGCTGCAATTCAGGGTTGATATGACGAATTTTACAAACACGCCAATCTTTAACTTCGGGCAGGAGTTCAGTGGCCAGCACACTGCGGGTGCGTCCAACTATGGGGAAATCTTCACCTCACAGGGGGCGCGCCAAATCCAGTTTGCGCTGAAGTATCAGTTCTGATTTGCAGCAAAGGTTTTGCAGCAAAGGGGCCCCCACCCACCGGAGTCGTCGCTTAACCGCGGCGGCTCCGTTTTTTTTCGCTTAGCTCCGAGCGAATTCCGTCCCGGCGCGAACGCTTACTTGATTACTTCGACCTCGGACATCGCGATCAGTCCGGCACCCGCCATTTCCTGCAGCTTGGGAAGAAGCTCCGCCACTTTTTCAGCCGTCTCCACGAATTCCACCTTCATCGGAAGATTTTCAGTTAGCGCCAGGATGCGATCCGTCTGCATATGATGCTCCGCGCCGAATCCGGCGATACCGCGTGTAACCATCGCTCCGGAAACCTTGCGCGAGAAAAGAAACTCCAGAATCGCGGCGTAAACTGAATCGTGGCGGTACTTCTGGTCCTGGCTAACATAGATGGTCACTTTCTTGGCAGGTCCGGCGTTCAACATATACCCTCCAGGCGCTCCATCTATATCGGCTGCAGTTCGTCGGCTGTAAAAGCCATGGCGCCGAGAGCTGCCTGTCCAACTAATCCGCGTCGCTTGGAGCGGGGTTCATCCCATGCTCAACAGTATCGCGCTGCTTTCCCTGCAGGCGCAGCCGCAAGCGGTCAAACTCCAGATAGACGACCGGCGTGGTGTAGAGCGTGAGCATCTGACTGAGGATCAGTCCTCCGACAATGGTAATGCCCAGCGGCCGTCTCAGTTCGTACCCGGTACCGCTTCCCAGCGCCAACGGCAAAGCGCCCAACAGCGCCGCCATCGTGGTCATCAGGATCGGACGGAAACGCAGCATGCACGCTTCGAAAATCGCGTCGTGCGTGCTCTTCCCTTCCTCGCGCTGCGCCTGCAGTGCGAAGTCAATCATCATGATGGCGTTTTTCTTCACGATTCCGATCAGCAGCACGATCCCGATGATGGAAATGATGTTCAGGTCCTGTTTGAACAGCATCAATGCGAGCATGGCGCCGACGCTGGCCGACGGCAGAGTGGAAATGATGGTCCACGGATGCACGAGGCTTTCGTATAAGATTCCCAGAACGATGTATACGGCGATCAGGGCCGTGACGACCAGCCAAGGCTCGGTGCCCAGCGATTGTTGATAGGCCTGCAGCGTGCCCGCATAAAAACCTTGCAGGCTGGAAGGCGTGCCGAGCCGCTTTTGCATCTGGCTGATGGCCTGCGTGGCGTCGCTCAACGACATGTTGGGCGCGAGATTAAAAGAAACAGTCACCGAGGGAAACAGGCCGGTATGGTTTACGGCCAGCGGCGTGGTGTTGGCCTGCCCCTTGGCCACCGCGACCAACGGAATGTTGCCGCCCGCGGACTGAAGGTAAATGTCTTTTAGGCCCTCCGGACTTTGCCAATACTGCGGCGCAACCTCCAGCACCACGTAATACTGATTTAACTGCGTATAAATGATCGAGACTTCTGACTGCCCGAACGCGCTGTACAACGTTGAATCCAGCGACTGCACAGTTAGTCCAAGCTTCGCGGCAGTAATGCGATCGTAATTCATCAACTCATCCAGCCCGCCGTTCTGCTGGTCCGAACTCACATCCTGCAGTCCCTTCAGTTTCTGCATCGAGTTCAAAAGAATCGGCGCCCATTTGTAAAGATCCTGCGGGTTGTCCGATTGAATCGTGTACTGATACAGCGCGTTGCCGGAGCGGCCTCCAATGCGTAGATCCTGCACGGCCTGCAGGTATGCGGAAGCAACGGGCAAAGCATTTAATTTAGGACGCAGACGGTTGATGATCTGCGCGGCGCTGACCTTGCGCTCCGCCAGCGGCTTCAGCGCGACGTAGGCGGAGCCGGTATTGGTGGCGCCACCGCCGCCAGCAAATGCGATTACGTTCGCTACGGCTGGGTCGTTCTTGATCACGGCGCCGATCTGCTGAATCGCAGTGTTCATCGCCGGGAAGGATGCATCCTGCGGCCCGCGTACGGCACCCTGGAGCGCGCCGGTATCCTGCTGCGGGAAAAAGCCTTTAGGAATTTTGAATATCAGAAAAACGTTGAGCGCTATGGTGATGAACAGCACGACGAGCGTGAGCGCCGGATTGTCCAAAACCCAGGTGAGGGTGCGGCGATACAACGACAGCACCGAGTCAAAAAATCGCTCGCTGGCGTTGTACATGCGCCCGTGTTCCACAGCGCGCTCGTCGCGCAACAAGTACGCGCACATCATTGGCGTAGTGGTGAGCGAGATGATCATGGACACGACGATGGCCGTCGAAAGCGTGATCGCGAATTCGCGGAACAGCCGGCCGACGATCCCGCCCATCATCAGGAGCGGAATAAAAACGGCAATCAGCGAAATGCTTATTGACAGCACCGTGAAGCCGATTTCCTCCGCACCCTTCAGCGCCGCGGCGAAAGGCTTCATGCCGTTTTCCAGGTGGCGCGCCACGTTTTCCATCACCACGATCGCGTCATCCACTACGAACCCGGTCGAAATCGTCAACGCCATCAGCGAAAGGTTGTCTATGCTGAACCCAAAGAGATACATCACCGCGCAGGTGCCAATCAGCGACACCGGCACGGCCACCGCGGGAATCAGTGTGGCGCGCGCGTTGCGCAGAAAGACGAAGACCACCAGGATCACCAACACGATGGAAATCAGCAGCGTCCGTTCGACGTCGTCGACCGAAGCGCGGATCGTCGTGGTGCGATCCAGCACGATGGTGATATCGATCCCCAGCGGAATGGACGCCTTGATAAACGGAAGTTGTGCTACGACGCGATCCACGGTCTGGATGATGTTCGCGCCGGGCTGGCGAAAAATAATCACGGTGATCGCGCGTTTGCCGTTTAAATAACCGGCAGCACGCACGTTTTGCACCGAGTCGGTCACCTGCGCCACATCGGACAAACGCACCGCGGCCCCGTGGCTATAACCAACAATGAGCGGCCTGTAATCCGCGGCCTTGGAAATCTGGTCGTTGGAAAGTATGTCCGCGGTCACCAGGCCGTCGGAAATTTGGCCTTTGGCCAGGTCGGAATTCTGCAGGCTCAGCACGGACTGCAAATTCCCGAGAGTGAGTCCATAGGCGGCCAGTTGCGTGGGATTCGCATCTACACGAACAGAGGGCAAAGCGCCTCCGCCCACGCTGACCTGGCCCACGCCCTGTATTTGCGAAAGCTTCTGCATGATGACAGTGGAAGCGGTGTCGTACACGCTCTCCGGGCCGTATTTGTCGGAGGTGAGGCCAAGGATCATGATGGGCGCGTCGGCGGGATTCACTTTGCGATAGGTGGGATTTGACGGTAGGTTCGCGGGCAAATAAGTTCGTGCCGCATTGATGGCAGATTCCACGTCACGCGCCGCGCCATCAATATCGCGACTGAGATCGAACTGAATCGTGATCGAAGTGCTGCCAAGCGTGCTGGCGGAAGTCATTTCCGTCACGCCGGCAATATGGCCGAATTGGCGCTCCAGCGGAGTGGCGACGGAGGACGCCATAATTTGGGCGCTGCCTCCCGGCAAACCGGCGCTGACTGAAATGGTCGGAAAGTCAACTTCGGGTAGCGGCGATACAGGCAGTACTTCAAACGCAACGGCGCCAGCCAGTGCGATCGCCACCGTGAGCAGCGTTGTCGCCACCGGGCGGTGAATGAACGGCGCGGAAATATTCATGCGGGCCTTGGTGTTGCCGGTGCGTCGCCGGGTTCCGGCCCACGCTCCTGGCCATCTTCATGGTTATTTTCCGGTTCTGGCGAACTCGGAGAAAAACGCTGCGCCAGTTTCTCGAAGAAAATGTAGATCACCGGCGTGGTGTACAGCGTGAGCGCCTGGCTCAGCAGCAGCCCGCCGACCATGGCGATGCCCAACGGCCGACGCAATTCGGAACCAAAACCTTTTCCCAGCGCCAGTGGAAGGCCGGCGAGCAGCGCGGCCATCGTGGTCATCATAATGGGGCGGAAACGCAGCAAGCAGGCTTCGTAGATCGCGTCGGTAGAATTTTTTCCGCCCTTGCGCTCGGCTTCCAGCGCGAAGTCCACCATCATGATGCCGTTCTTTTTCACGATGCCGATCAGCAGGACGATGCCGATGATCGCGACCACGCTCAAATCCTGATGAAAAATAATCAACGCGAGGAACGCTCCGACGCCCGCCGAAGGCAGCGTGGATAGAATGGTGATCGGATGCACGAAACTCTCGTACAGCACGCCCAGGACGATGTAAACCGTTACCAGCGCGGCGAGAATCAGCAGCGGCTCGTTACTCAGCGAATTCGTGAACGACGCCGCGGTGCCTTGAAAGCCGGCTTGCAGGCTCGGAGGCATGTGCATCTCTTTTTGTGCTTTGTTGATCGCCGTGATGGCCTCGCCCAGCGCGGCGTCCGGCGCCAGATTGAAGGACGCAGTAATCGCCGGAAATTGCCCTTGATGAGTAATCACCAGCGGTTCCGTCGTGTTTTCAAAATGCGCGAAAGCGCTTAGCGGCACGGCGTTGCTCATGGCCGAGCTCGTGGCCCCTGCTGAAGTTGCTCCGCCGCTGGACGTGGACGAGGAGTTCGGCGACAGCGCGTTCAAAGGAGGAGTAAGCGTGTTGGCCGACGGAGTGAAGAGCGCCGAGCTCGTGAGCGCGTTTGAGCCCGCCGATGGCGAACTGGAGGACGCAAACGAAGAAGTGGCGCCCGCGCCGCTCCCCCCGGTGGACGCATTGGCCTGGATATAAAGATGGTTCAGCTTGTTGGGATCTTTCTGAAATTGCGGCTGGCTTTCCAGCACCACGTGGTATTGATTCACCTGCGTGTACATCGTGTTGATTTGCCGCTGCCCGAATGCGTCGTACAACGTGTTGTCAATCGTCGCAGGCGCGATGCCCAACCGCCCGGCGGTGATGCGGTCAACCAGCAGTGTTACGGCGAGCCCGCCGGGTTGCTGGTCGGTCGCCAGATCTTCCAATTCTGGCAGCTCTTTCAGCTTCTCCATGAAGCGATTGGTCCAGAGGATCAGTTCGTTTGCATCCGAGTCTTCGAGCGTGTATTGGTATTGCGTGCGGCTCACGCGGTCGTCCACGCTGATGTCCTGCACTGGTTCCATGAACAGCTCGATTCCCTGCACCTTGTCCAAGCGCGTTTTGAGCCTGCGGATCACGTTGGACGCGCTGATCTTGCGCTGGTCCAGTGGTTTTAGATTGATGGACATGCGGCCGCTGTTCGTGGTGATGTTGGTGCCATCCGCGCCGATGAATGACGAAATGCTTTCGACCGCGGGATCTTCCATCACCGCTTTGGCGAGTTCCTGCTGTTTTTCAGCCATGGCTTGCGAGCTGATCGATGCCGGCGCCTGCGAAATACCCTGGATTACGCCGGTGTCCTGCACTGGGAAAAATCCCTTGGGAATAATGATGTAAAGAAAAATTGTCAGCAGCAGCGTAGCCACCGCGACCAGTAGCGTAATCGTCTGGTAGCGCAGCACGAATTTCAGTGTGCGGCCGTAAAACGCAATCATATTCTCGAAAACGCGTTCCGAAGCCTTGTAGAAGCGCCCTTGCTGGTCTTCCGGCGTGTGCCGCAGGATGCGCGCGCTCATCATCGGCGTCAGCGTCAAGGAAACCACCGCCGACAGCACGATCGTCACGGCCAGAGTCACCGCAAATTCGCGGAACAGCCGCCCAACCACATCGCCCATGAACAACAGCGGAATCAACACGGCGATCAGCGAAACAGTCAGCGAGAGAATCGTGAACCCGATTTGCTCCGCGCCTTTCAGCGCCGCTTCCATCGGCTTATCGCCTGCCTCGATATAGCGCGAGATGTTCTCGATCATCACGATGGCATCGTCCACCACGAAACCAGTCGAAATGGTCAGCGCCATCAGCGACAAGTTGTCCAGGCTATAGCCCAGTAGGTACATCGCGGCCAACGTCCCAATCAAAGAGAGCGGCACGGCGACCGCCGGGATAATGGTGGCGTAAATGCTGCGCAAGAAAAGAAAGATGACCAGCACCACCAGGCCGACGGTGAGCAGCAACTCGAACTCGACGTCAGAAACAGACGCCTCGATCGCGGTTGTAAGATCGGTGAGCGTGGTTACCTGAATGCCGGTCGGTAGATTGGCCTCGAGCTGTGGAATCAGCTGCTTGACGCTTTTCACCACGCTGATCGTGTTTGCGCCGGGCTGGCGTTGCACGTTCAGGATTACCGCAGGCGTCTGATTCATCCATGCGGCCTGCGCGTTATTTTCAACGCCATTCACAATGGCGGCGACGTCGGGGAGCATCACCGGCGCGCCGTTGCGGTACGCTACTACAACTTTTTTGTAATCGTCATTTGTGACAAGTTGATCGTTGGCGTCAATCTGGTAATCCTGCCTGGGGCCGTCAAAGTTTCCTTTGGCGGCGTTCACGCTGGCCTGCGTCAGTGCAGTGCGCAAAGATTCCAGGTCAATGCCGTAGGAAGAAAGCGCCGTGGGATTCGCTTGAATGCGCACTGCGGGTTTTTGCCCGCCGCTAATGGTCACCAGGCCTACGCCGGTGAGTTGCGAAATCTTTGGCGCCAGCCGCGTGTCTACCAAATCCTCCACCTGTGGAAGCGGCATCGAGTTTGAAGTAATCGCCAGCGTCAGCACCGGCGCATCGGCGGGATTCGTCTTACTGTAAGTAGGCGGCGCGGGCAGGATGGAGGGCAGCAGGCTTTGCGCCGCGTTAATCGCGGACTGCACTTCCTCCTCAGCTATATCAATGCTCAACGTGAGATTAAATTGCAGCACGATCACCGAAGTGCCGCCAGAACTGGAAGAAGTCATCTGGCTCAAACCCTGCAGCTCGCCGAATTGACGCTCGAGCGGTGCAGTCACAGTGGTCGCGACGACCGTGGGGCTCGCTCCCGGATAAAACGTGAGGACCTGAATGGTGGGATAGTCCACTTCGGGCAATGCGGAAATCGGCAGCTGCGTATACCCGACAATGCCGACGAGGAGAATTGCGGCCATCAACAAAGACGTAGCTACCGGCCGCAGTATGAAAGGACGAGACGGACTCACGGGGCCGAGCTCCCGTTGGCAGCGGCAGGGGCGCTGGCGGTATCCGGCTTATTCGAGACGACGACCGCGATGTTGTCCTGCAATTTATCGAAGCTGCTGTTCGCTACCACGTCTCCCGGGTTGATGCCGTCCACCTGGGTAATGCCCGCATTGGTCACTCCGGCCTTGACGCTGCGCATGTGCGCCACGTTGTTTTGAATCACGTACACGAACGAGGCTTGGCCATTTTGCTGAATGGCGGACGATGGAACCAGCGTCACGCCTTGCAACGTATTCACCAGCAGACGCGTGTTCACAAATTGGTTGGGAAACAGCAGATCATCGGTATTGGCGAAAACCCCGCGCCCTTTCACCGTACCGGTCGTCGTGTCAATTTGATTGTCTAGCGTCAAAAGCTGACCGCTGGCAATTTTCGTCTGCGCCGTACGATCGAACGCATCCACGCTCAGTTTAGCCTTCGCGCGCAGGCGATCTTGCACCGCGTCCAGACTGTCTTCCGGAATAGTGAAAATTACGGTGATGGGCTCCAGCTGCGTGATCACTGCGAGCGTAGTCGTTCCGGCGGACTGCACCACGTTGCCGGGATCAACCAGACGCAAACCCACGCGACCAGCGATGGGAGCGGTAATATGGCAGAAATCCACCTGGACCTGATCGAATTGCACTGTTCCTAAGTCATTCTTTACTTGGCCCTGGTCCTGCAGCACTAATTTTTCCTGGTCGTCCAGAATTTGCTTGGCGATCGCGTTGTGCGCCCACGCTTCCCGATAGCGATCCAGATCCATCTGCGCCTGTGCGAGCAGGTTCTGGTCGCGTTCCAGCGCGCCTTGCGCTTGCAGCAGTGTAGCCACGAACGGCCGAGAGTCTATATCAATCAACGCGGCGCCTTTCGCAACTCGTTGGCCCTCCGTATAATGCACGCCCACAATTATTCCCGTCACCTGGGCCGTAATTGCAGACGTGTACACCGGCGTCACCGTGCCGATCGCGTCCAGATAAACGCCGATATCGCCTTTTTGTGCCGTGGCTGTTGTAATGGTGATACCGGCGGGACGAACCTTTGCAGCCGCCGCTCTTTTGGCCTCTTCATGATGGTGATAGATCAGCCAAATCGCGACCAGCAACACCAGTACTGCCAGACCCCACCAAATGATTCGTGGAACCTTATGCCGCGGTGGTGGCGGAGGGGGAGTGGCTGGAACCGGCGGACTTTGATAATCAGGAATGCTTGAGGGCGTCTCTTTTGTCTCGGCGATGGGAATCTCCCGGTAAGCCGCTCCCATGGTACTGCCCGTGAGCGACGCCCCCTAATACAAAAAATCTCAATTCCTCAAGCGTCACCGCATACATCGCAGTGCGTCGGCTCCAGGCCGACGTGATTCCGCGCATACAATTCGCCGCTGTTTATCAGGCCTCGATCGCCGAATTCCGCGAGACATGTTCGAGATATCTCGGCGACAAAAGCTTTACATCCATTTCCGTATCGCGGCGGCGCATCACCGCGTCCAATTCTCGTAAGCGTTTTGAAGTTGATTCTGCCAACTATCACGTTGGCGGAATAAAAACTTCAAAGAGTCGGTTAATTCAGACGTACAGACAATTGCGAGCACCATGAGGCCGCAATACTTAAAAAGGAGCAGTTATGAAGAGAGTCAGTATCGCAGCGAGTTTCATCACCACGTTGTTTTTGCTTGCAGTCCTGATCGTTCTGCCAGTGGCACACGCAGACCAGAGCAACCAGGAAACCATAGTCACCTTCAGCCAACCTGTTCAGATCCCCGGACGCGTGCTGCCTGCGGGAACGTATGTGTTCGAGCTGCCAAACGAGGCTAACGATCATTTTCAAGTCCGCGTCTTCAACGCCGACCACACCACGTTGATTGCGACGCTTCTCACAGTTAGTGCCGAGCGTCCCCGGCCAGCTGACCACACCGTGTTTGGTCTCGCGGAGCGTGGCTCCTCGCAGCCAGAGGCAATCGTGACTTGGTTCTACCCGGGCGAAACGACCGGCCATGAATTCCTCTACCCGAAGCCGATCCAGCAGGAGCTTGCATCCGCCAAGATCGTCACCGTCGTAGCGGGGAAGTAACTTGCACGCCATGCACAGCGTCAACTGGCCGACGGCGAATCTCAAGCGCCGCCGGCCGGGTTGTCGCACGCGGTTTCGCAGCGCGGGAACGGCTTCCATAACGCCGCCGCATTTCGCAGCCGCAAATCTTGCACCAGCTGGAAACGATCCGAAGGACGATACCGTGAGCGCATCAACACAAGCCAAACTTCCAGAGTTGACGGACGCGGATGTCGTGCGGCTGGCGCAACAGGGCGATGCCGTCGCCTTCGAACGAATCTATCGCACGCACAGCCGCAAAGTTTACACCCTATGCCTGCGCATGGTGGGAGACAGAACCGACGCGGAAGACCTCACCCAGGAGGTCTTTCTGCAGCTATTCCGAAAGATCCATCAGTTCCGTGGCGAATCGGCCTTTTCCACGTGGTTGCATCGCATGTCCGTCAACATCGTACTGATGCGATTCCGCAAAAAGAACTTGACGGAACAATCGTTGGAGACGGTCACGAATAATGAGGACGGCTCCAGCTCTGCGTCCCAGGAATTTGGAGCTCCGGATCTGCGACTGAATGGCGCCGTTGATCGCATCACGCTGGAAACGGCAATCAACGAATTGCCTCCCGGTTACAAAGCGATGTTCATCCTTCACGACGTGCAAGGGTACAACCACGACGAGATCGCCGGGATTTTCGGATGCACCGCGGGGAACTCAAAATCGCAAGTGCACAAGGCCCGAACACGACTGCGCGAGCTGCTGCAGCGCGGAATTGGAACTGCCGCCCTTCGCGACGATAAATCCAGCCACCAATCGGACGCTATGGATCGGCTGAAATACGTTCTTGATTTTGTCAACCTTGAACGATCGGCACACTCGTCATGATCAAAGGCTCGAACACAATGAAATGGGAGGGTGCCACCCCCCAGCGCTTTCATAGAAGCAACGTATTTGGCAAAAAAAGGTTTCAACAAAATTTACATTTATTTTTTGGGTCTGCACCGAAATGGTGCAACTCATTGGCAACACGATGCGTCGATAGAATCTGAGCTGCTCGAAGTTTCCGAAAGCCGGCGGCGCAGTCCGGCCTGGAAACTCCAGGTAGCCATCAGGTGACAAAAACAAAACCGACGTTTTTGCGGTAGGTACGGGTGTGTTCGCGCGCATGCAACGACGCCTGAAGCGGGCGGTCTGAGCTTGCCGTGAAGGGTGTGGGTAGAAACACAATTTACGGGGGGAGGGTGAGAAACAATGAATCTCAAAAGATGGGGCTTGCTAGGCTTTGCGTTGTTATTGGCGGTGGTATTTTGCGCGCCGCAAGTACCAGCGCAAACTCAGACCACCGGTGAAATCACCGGGGTTGTGACTGATCCGTCGGGTGCGGTAGTGGCAGCTGCAAAAGTCACTCTGCTGGATAATGCAAAAGGATCCGCGCAGACCACCGTGACCAACAAGGATGGCATATACCACTTTCAACTCTTGAATCCGAGCAGCTACACCGTGTCTGTGGCGTCCTCCGGTTTCGAGGAAACGAAGAAGATACTCACCGTCGCGCTGGGACAGGTCACCACCGGCGATATTCAGCTCACCATCGGCGCTGCCTCGGTGACGGTGAACGTAGAGAGTGGGGCTGAGCCGCTGCTGCAAACGGAAAATGGAAACGTCGCCACAACTTTCAATCAGCAACAGCTCAGCGGAACGCCGAACCCCGGCAATGACCTCACCGCTATTGTTCAGACAGCTCCGGGCTTGGTGATGAACACCGCGGGTGGATTGGGCAATTTCTCCGACCATGGCGTCGGCGCGGCTTCAAACCTGTTCACTCTCGATGGAATGGACGACAACGATCCCTTCCTCAATTTAAATAGCTCCGGCGCCACGAACCTGCTGCTCGGCGCAAACGACGTCCAAGAGAGCACCATTGTAAGCAGCGGGTATTCGGGAGAATACGGCAGCCTCGCTGGAGCCACCGTCAGTTACGTCACAAAGTCTGGCAGTAATGAATTTCACGGTAACGCGGTTTACTACTGGAACGGCAGCGCTTTCAACGCCAACGATTGGTTCCTGAATAATGCGGGCGATCCTAAGAACTTCAGCAACGCCAACCAGTGGGCTGGTTCCATCGGGGGTCCGATCAAGAAGGACAAGTTGTTCTTCTTTTTCAATACCGAAGGTCTGCGAGTAATCATTCCCGTAAGCACCGCAGTCGCGTTTCCCAGCCAGGCGTTCCAGACCGCAACCATTGCTAATTTAGAGAACAACCGGGGTTTCGCCCCCAATTCCGCAACCGTCAATTTCTACCAGAACATTTTCAATCTCTACAATAACGCCAAGGGCGCAAACAAAGCCGTCCCGGGTGCCGGACCTTTGTCCACCGACCCGCTGGGTTGCAACGGCTTCACGGGCCTGGGACCCGGGGTCGCTTGCTCGTCCTTCTTTCAGGCGGCGGATAACAACCTCACAACCGAAGCGCTGTATTCCGGCCGCGTGGATTTCAACGCTACGAAAGACGACCGCATCTTTCTGCGCGTCCTCTACGACAAGGGCGACCAAGCCTCTGACACAGACCCGATCAACCCGCTTTTCAACATCACCAGCAGCCAACCGCAGTGGCAGGGCCAATTGAATGAAACACACACGTTTGGCTCAAACATGGTGAACCAGTTTATTCTGTCCGGCCAGTGGTACAGCGCGGTCTTCAACAACTCGGATCGCACCGCAACCCTGGCGGCGTTTCCCACCACCATACTCTTCGCGGGTGCCAACATTCCGTGGTTCAACATCGGCGGAGCTGCCGCCGGTGGCGCCGGGGATGCGTTCTTCCCGCAGGGACGAAACGTCACGCAGTATCAGATCGGTGATGACTTTTCGAAG
>Ga0210390_10000393_pt1 | contig 48070 bp, 34 predicted proteins | sample IncBWH11OmetaG_FD_161050 | JGI IMG/M metagenome (GOLD analysis project Ga0210390, IMG submission 161050) | Forest soil microbial communities from Barre Woods Harvard Forest LTER site, Petersham, Massachusetts, United States - Inc-BW-H-11-O ... | reverse complement strand
ATTCTCGAACTCGTTGCTCCGGGTCTCTGCGGCTGGTTGGTGCCGGCCGGTTCCGTCGACGCTCTCTGCGAAGCGATCCGCGCCGCGCTGCACACCCCAACGGAGAGACTTGAAGCGATGGGGGAAATGGGAGCTTTGCGCGTGCGGCAGCAACATTCGGCTTTGGGTGAAGCCGAAAAACTTTGCGATCTGTTTTCAGGGGGCAGTACGACCGGAAATCTCTCGCGAATTTCCCAAGACGAAACATTACGCAGTCTCAATGGGCCACAAGGTCTGCGCAACAGGAAGAATTTAACAACAGGGAATTGACAGTCATTTCGAAACCGGTAGGATGGCACAGTCATTCTTCAACGGCAGGGACGCCACACCACGGTTCGAGGGAGTGGACATGCACCAGATACTGCGACGGATCGTTCCCAGTATTGCCATCGGGCTGCTGGTCTTGGTCGCTCCGGCGGCTCACGCGGGCTTCATCGCCTCGACCACTGGTGCGGTGAATGTCATCGCTGCCCCCCCTTCTGCACTGCCTGGGGCACTGCTTTCCAACAACTACCAGGCTTGGGATGAGTCGAGCGGCACGATCTCGACTCCCGTGCAGGTCAACATGCTGGGGCAGCCCGGCTCGTACGACGGCTTGTCGAACTTCGCGCCGCTGAGCGGCACGTTGGCGAACGGCACGAAGTACGACTCGGTCATGGTCCAACTGGATCCGAAGACGACCTTCCCTGCCCAAAGCCCCATCGCTTCGATCACGTTCACGGGCAAGATCATCGGTCTAGCGCTCTTTGGACCGTCGCTGAATGCCAGCGACATCTATGGAAGTCCCACGACCGTCTATCCGAGCAGTCTCCCGCCGATCGGCACGCAGAGCCGTGGCATTAACATGACGCACAACGATCGGTTTTCCATTTCGAGCAACGGCCTGACCCTCGGCCTGCAGCTGACGGCGGGCTTCGGCGCCTATGAAGAGATTCGGGTCTTCGTGGCGCCGGCTGTGACGAGCGTTCCGGAACCGGCCTCATTGGCACTGTGGTCGGGGCTCGGTTTGCTCGTCGTTTTGAAGAGAAGGTCGCTGCTGGGCAAGCGACTGGCTTCCGTGTGAACTCGCCCTTCCGCGGAGCTTTCTAGCGACTCCGGGCAATGAATGTTTCAGTGGTCTGGCCCTCGCACTTATCCGAAAAAATCGACTTGGAGAATTTGGCAGAATTTGAGGATGGGGGGGCTTGACGAATGGCCAGTAAGCCTTTATCGTGATCGCGGGTCATGACCACGCCGGCTGAGCCGGTGTGGATTGGATGTCTCGATTCGGCTCAATGAGGCACTCCGAAGTTATCATCCGACGCCTTTGAGTATGGTCCCGCCTACGGGGACACCTGACAGGAAGCGGGCGATCACTCATTCTGACGAAAACAATCGACTCATAATGGGGAAGGATCTATGAGAAAGCTCTTGGTCGGTTTTTCAGCCCTAGGCGTCCTCTGCTTTGCGACGCCCGCATTCGCTGGGTTTGCCATTTCGGCAACCGGCAACGTTCCGAACACCGCAACTGGTCTGGTGACGCCGCCGGCCAACGCCCAGGCGGATACCGCCACGACGTACCAAATCTGGAATGAGCAACAAGGCACGCTCAGTTCGTCGGTCGCCGTCGACAACAACGGCGCCAATGGCAGCTACAGCGGCCTCTCGCCGGGCACTCCCACGACGTTGGGTGCCGGCACGCCTTACGGCACGACCTACGTTCAGCTGAACCCGGGCGTCAGCGGCACCGTTCAGTCGGGCGTGGCCACGATCCTCTTCAGCTCGAAGATCATTGGTCTGGCTCTGTCGGCCACTAACCTGTCGAACACGAACATCTACGGTGCTCCGGGGACCACCTACTCAGCAGATGGCGGTGGTGCGAACAACAACTTCGGTAGCGTCGTCGGGAAGAGCAACCAGTTCTTCACGATTACGGATGGCGGACGCGAGTTGGAAATTGCTTTGACCGCGAACAACAACGGATTCAAAGACATCCGCGTGTTCACGGCCAACAATTCCACCTTTGTTCCCGAGCCGGCCTCGCTCATCGTGTGGTCGGTCCTGGGCACCGTGCTGAGCGGTGGAGCTTGGTTCCGCCGTCAGCGTCTCGCGGTCTAACGCGAGATTCTGAGACTGATGCGGGCCGAGTCGCGCGTTCCAGCGCTTTGCTCTGGAAACGCGTAGTAAAACGAGAAGCTAACAAAGGCTGCCTTGTGGCCAACCCCGCAAGGCAGCCTTTGCTTCATTAAGCCTCGCTGCTTCATTAAGCGGCGATACGGCGAGTTGCTGCTTCTCGGCACTCGCTCTCCGAGAGATCCTCAATATGGCGCGCCCTGCCGCCGATCCGCCTGAGTCCATTGCGAAATTCGCTTTGCCGGATCGAGTCGAGCCCCGTTCGCCCGCTCTTCGTCGGCTCTGCATCGGCCTGGGGACCTTTCTAGTTGCCCTCGGCGCCTGGAGCTATTGGCCGACGATTGTTGGCCTGATTCGCGTCTGGGACTCGAGCCCCGACTACTCGCACGGCTATCTCGTATTGCCGCTGGCCCTGCTGTTTCTTTGGCTCAGACGAGATCGACTGCCCCATTACCATCTCGAGCCGAGCTGGTGGGGCTTCTCGCTGATTGGGCTAACTGCGGTGCTCCGGGTTATTGGGGGGCGGTTTTATCTCCCCGAACTCGATAGCTACTCGATTCCCATCTGGTTGGCCGGTGTGTGCTGGCTCTTGGGCGGTGGCCGGTTCCTGCTGTGGACGTTGCCGTCGCTCCTGTTCCTGTTCTTCATGGTGCCGCTGCCTGCCACCGTCGAAACGCTGTTGAGCCGCCCGCTGCAGGCGCTTGCGACGACGATGAGCACATGGACGCTGCAGAGCTTGGGGCAGCCCGCCATTGCCGAAGGGACGACGATCCTGCTGGGGGACAACGTCCTCGAGGTCGAACGGGCGTGCAGCGGCCTGCGGATGTTTTACGGCATCTTGGCCCTCTCCGTCGCCACGACGATCATCACCCGGGTCCGCTGGAGCGTAGCCCTGTGTCTGATCCTTGCGGTCGGGCCGGTCGCCATCCTGGCCAACACGCTGCGGATCACCATCACCGGTTTGTTGTACGAATTTGTGTCGGGCGAGTCGGCCCGAAAGTTTTCGCACGACCTGGCCGGGATCTTGATGATCGCGCTCGCGATCGTGTTCTTCCTCGCGGTTTTGTGGCTCGTCGAGCGGACGATGTTGCGTTTTCGCCGGACGCAGGCCCGCGCGTTCCTGCAAACGGCCGTCGCGTTCCTCGTCGTCGCCGCCATCATTCCCTGCGGTTATTTCTGGCACGAACGGCAGCAGTCGCGAACGGTCGATCGGTTTCTCAAGCATGCCGACAAGCTGCAAGAGGAAGGCAAAGACCTCGATGCGATCGTCTTCTTGGATCGGTATCTCCATTTCAACCCGAACGACATGGGCGTCCGCGTGCGTCTCGTGCGCACGGTCGATAAGGTCGCCACGAATCCGTTGCGAAAAATTCGTGCGATGGAGCTCTACCGCGACACGTGGAACCTCGATCCCAGCCGCGTGGAACTGGGCGAGCGCTGTGCCGACCTGGCGATCGAGCTGGCACGCTACGACGAGGCGCTCTCCGCGTCGTCGCAATTGGCGACGGCCGACTTGAAGCCCGCCGATTCGTCCGCGGCGGCCCAGGAAGACGCGACCCGACGCACGAGCGAGGCCCGCCGCTCCGCCGCCCGCCTAAAGGCGCTCGCGCTGTTGGGGCGCTCGATGCGGGCCGACGTCGTAACGCCCGACGAGGAATGGCAGAAGATCGTCACCGCGTTCCAGGATGCGATCCGCCAGAGTCCAGCCGACATCGAACTTCCCGTGCGCCTGGCCGATATCGAGCGGCACCAGCTGAAGAGCGGCCCCGCGCCCACGCGACAAAAGGCGGCTGACGACATCATGAACGCGATGGTCCAGCGGAACCCCGAGCGGCCGGAAGCCTGGCTCGCGCGCTATCTATATTGGAAGTCGCTCGTCAACGCGAAGGAACCGGTGGCCACCGGATCGGACGCCGACCTGGATCGGGCCCTGGAGATCGGCCGCAAGGATCCGAAAAAGGAAAACGCGGAAGCACTGCTGTTCGCCGGCGAACGAGCCTCGGACAAGAAGGACGTGCCCGCCGCCCGCAAGTTCTTCGAGCGGGCCACCGTGGTGCGGCCGACCGACTATCGGGGCTGGACGCGGCTTGGCCAACTCGCCGCCAACGAAGGGACGGACGAGGCGCGGGCCCGTGCGGTGGAGATCTGGAGCAAAGGGGTCGCGAGCGTCAACGAATACGATATGGAGCTCGTGCTGCCGCTCGCCGCCACGTTGATCCAACTGAAGCGTTTTGCCGACGCCGAAGAACGGCTGCGTCCACTCGATGCCTCGATGCCGCGGCTGCTGGAGCCGGGCCGGAGCCTGGTCGAGCTGGGAACGGCGCGATTGCGTGCGGCCGCCGCGGCCGCGCAGGGCAACACGATGGCGGCGGCGGCGACGCTGCGGAACGTGCTCAACGGAACCCGCGCCGGCAGCGCCAGTGGCATTTACCGCATCCCGTACGCGGACGGCTGGATGCAGCTGGGCGATTATTACGCCGAGCTCAAGCTCGACGACGAGGCCACGGAAGCCTACGAGTCGGCGGGTCGGTTGAATGAGAACGTGCCGGAGTGGGAAACGAAGGCTGCCCAGGCGTCCGAGCGTTGCGGCCGTCCGAGCGACGCTGCCCAGCAACTGCGCGCCGTGGTCCGCCACAATCCGTCTCCCGCCAATTGGCTCGCCTTGGCCCGCGCGAGCTTCCTGGAGCAGGTCAGTCTCGCACCGACGCAACGCAACTGGCACGACTTCCGCGAGGCTTTCGATAAGGTCGCGGAAAGTAAGACTAACGGCGGCCCACTGAATGTCATGCAGGCCGAATTCCTCACGAGCGAGGGGCAGGTTGACCAAGCGGTGCAGCTGCTCACCAATGCACTGGCAAAGTCGCCCAAGGTCTGGCAGTACTGGCAATCGCTGGCGCTGATCCAGCAGCGCCGTAAGGACGCTGCGGCAGCCAAGCAGGCGATCGAACAATTTGAGAAGACCGCTCCCGACCACGATACGGTGGTCTCGTTCGAGGTGCGGCTCGCGGTCGAAGCCGGCCGCTTCGATGAAGCCAAAAAGCTGCTGGAAGCCTCGCTGGCGGCCCTGTCGCCGGCCGGCAAAGCGGCGGCTCGCGATCAACTCGTGGAGATCGAGCTCCGCCAGGGCCATCGCCAGGAGGCTCGGCGCCGCCTCGAGCAAGCCTCCACCGAAGAGCCGAACAATCTGCAGGTCCTGGATTTGCTCGGCCAGATCACCGCCGACGATCGCGATTGGAAGGCCCTCGAAGACATCGAGAACCGTTTGAAGAAGATCGAGGGAGACGACGGTACCCTGTGGCGCGAGTTGCGCGTGCGGCGGCTGATCTCCCAAATCGTGGAAACCGACGACCCGTTGCTCCCCGACGCCGAACGGCTGACTCGCGAAATCGCCTCAGTGCGGCCCAACTGGCAGCGACGTTGGGTGCTGCAGGGGATGTTGGCGCGGCGGCAGAATCAGCCCGACGAGGCGATCGCCGCCTACCAGCAGGCGATCCGCCTGGGCAACCGCAGCATTGGTCTCGCGGAAGAATTGATCGACCTGCTCAACGAGCAGCATCGCTTCACCGAGGCGGACGGCGAATTCGAGCGCGTGCGGCAGGCCGTCGCTCGTTCGAGCCGCTTGTCGTCCGCAGCCATCCCGATTTATGTGCGGCGCGGCGAATCGGACGAGGCGCTCCGCCTGGCCGAGGACTGGGTCCGTCGCCAACCGGCCGACGCGTCGAACTATGTGCGGTTGGGTCGCACGCTGCTGTTGACGACGCCGGAAAATTCGCCGGAATATCCCAAGTCCGTCAAACGGGCTCAAACCGCCTACGAGCACGCAGTCGAGCTGGCCCCGGGCGACGTGCGCGTCTGGATCGTGCTCTTCCGCTTCTACACGGGCGTGCAGAAAAACGCCGAGGCGGCCAGCGCTATGCTGACACGTCTGGCCCAGCGGATCGACGTGCCCGAAACGCAGCGGGTCTTCGTGCTGGCCCAATTGTATGAGGCGATCGGCAATCGGTCGGAGGCGGGCCGGTTCTATCTTGCCGCCATCAAGGCCGCGCCCGCGGACATGCAGACGATCGTGCTGCAGCGGGCCGCGCAGTTCTTTGTGCTCGAAGACCCGGCGCAGGCCGAGGCCTATTGCCGTCAATTGCTCAAACTGCGATCCAAGTCAGTCGACGCGCGGCGGACGCTCGTGCGGGCGCTGGCTGAGCAAGGGGGCGAGCAACGGTTCCGCGAAGCAGCCGGCCTGCTGAGTGAGCTGGCGAAAACGCGCGAAAGCAGCCTGGGCGACAAGCGGCTCGAAGCCATCCTGCTGGCACGCACGGGCAATGCCGCAGATCGGCAGCGGGCGGCCGAGCTGCTGGAGGCGTTCGTGCAAATTCCTCAGCAAGCCGCCCGACAGGATCGTCTGCTCTTGGCTTCGCTCTATGAGACGGACCATCGGCTGATGCCGGCCTACGAACAGCTCCTGGCCCTCTCGCGACAGGACGATGCGGCGGCGGCCGACCTTGTCCGCTACGCGGAATTCCTGCTGCGAAACGCGGGGGAACAGGCGCAATTTGCCGATTACGCGGAACCCGTGTTCGCCCGCCTCGAACAGGATCCGCTCAACCGGGCGAGCGCCGTCCAACTGCGGCTGGAAGCGGCCAGCAAGCTGCCCGCGAACCTGCGGCAAACGAAGATCCGCCAGATTATCGATCAGGCGACCAAGCGGTTCGTGACGCAGGAAAAGGACGACGTGTTGCGTCGCGACACGTTGACCAAGCTGCTGGTTCTCTTGGCCCATCAAGATTTGGTCGACGAAGCGATCGGGCTGGTGACGACCAAACGCGTTTGTTCGGATCTGGATACAGCCATCGCCCTGGCCGACGCCCTGACCTTGCTGCCGCGCGAATCGCCGCTCACCCAAAAGGGCGGCCCGATCCTCAAAACGGCCGTCGAAAAGTTCCCGCGCTCGCCGGAGCTGTTGTATTCGCTGGGTAACGTGAGCTACATGACCGGCGCGCGCGACGAGGCCATTGCTCTTTATCGCCGCTCGCTCGACGTGCGGCCCGCCGACAAGCTGGCGCTCAATAACCTGGCGCTGGCGCTCGCGGACAAGCCGGAAGGCATCGCCGAAGGGCTCAAAACCGTCGACCAGGCATTGCAAAAGTACGGGAGCGAAGTGGCTCTACTCGATACGAAGGGCCAGCTCCTGGTCCTCTCGGGGAAACCGAACGAGGGGATCGCGCTATTGGCGGCGGCAGTCTCTGTGCAGGGCACGGATCCGCTGCTCTTGTTGCATCTGGCCAACGCCTATCTTGCCGGGGGCAAGCCGGCGGAAGCCCGTTCGACCTATCGCCGAGCCCAGGTGTTCAACATCGCGTCGCTGGTGCTGACCCCCGGCGACCGCGCGATCATCGAGCGGCTCGAAGCCCAAACTCGCCAGACCGCAGCCTCGGGAGGTTGATCGATGTACGCCAGCTTTAACACTTCGCGGGGCCGAACCACGGTCGCGGTGATGCTCGTCGGTCTCGTGCTGCTGACCGCCGTGCCGGCCATCGTGCAGGGCGTTCTAACGCGGCGCTGGCACGGAGCGGCCGACCTGGCCGGGGGCGCGAAGCGACTGGTCGATTTCCCCACGCAGTTTGGCGACTGGCAGCAACAGGGCGAAGAAGATCCGGTTCCCGAAGACGCCATTCGCGAACTGCAGTGTGCCGGCTGCTTTAATCGCCACTATGTCAATCAGCGGCTGGGGCGCGACGTGACGGTAATTGTGATGGTCGGCCCGGCCGGCCCACTCATCCGTCACCCGCCCGAAATCTGTTACGGCAACCGCGCCAACCAATTGCTCTCCAAACCCGTCGACGTGGAATTAACGACCTCGGACAAGATCGCCCACAAGCTGCGGCTGTTGCGCTACGCTAATCCGCGGGCCATGTCCGGCGAATTCTCGGTCTGCTACGGCTGGTCGGAAAGCGGCGCCTGGGACGTCCCGGCGTATCCTCGCGTCGAATATGGAGCGGCACCCATGCTCTTCAAGATGCAGGTGCTCTCGACCGACGCGATCCCCAAGGACGGCGGACTACCGACGGCGACTGCCAAGTTCCTTGATGACTTTTTGCCCCTCTTGCGCGATCGGGTCCTCGCGGCTCAATAATGGGATCCGCGCGCGGGTTCCCGATTCCGTATGCTGCTGTTGCAGAAGCCCTCTCCGCAGGCGCAGCGCGACTTTCTCGACCGCCAGCGCGGCACGCCGTTCTCTTACCAAGAACCCGGCTGCACGTCCGCAGGTGTTTCGCCGCCGGGCTACGTGCGCGATCACGAGCGAACCGACTTGGGACGTGGTGCCAACGTTTTTGCCGCCGCCTCCGCGGCGCTACGAGCGTGGAAGATGTTCGATCTGGGATGGGTCGCGGTCGTCGACCCCGCGTGCCCGCTCGCGGCCGGACGCGAAGTCGGCGTTCTGGCCCGAGTCGGCTGCTTGTGGACGCTCAACGCGTGCCGCATCCTCGAGGTTTTCGACGAGCCGGGACGCCGACTGGGCTTTGTCTACGGCACGCTTGATGAGCACGCGGCTGAGGGGGAGGAGCGGTTCCTGGTCGAGCTCGATTCAGCGGGGCGCGTCTGGTTTGACCTGATTGCCGTTTCCCGCCCCCACCGCTGGTACGTTCGTGTTGGTCGGCCCGTCGCTCGCCTTCTCCAGCGACGGTTTCGCCGGGACGCTGCCGCCGTCATGCTCCGTGCCGCGCAGCTTGTCCCGCAAGGAACGCAGCACCGATAGCGGAGTCCGCCGCTGCGGCCGCGCCGCCTCGGCCGGCGCAGGTTGAGCGGCTGCCCCTTGTGCGGCGCCCGCGGCCGGCCGCGTTTTCGGAGCCTTTGCCACGTCGGCACCCTCGGGCGCGCACACCACCAGCACAAACACGATTACCGCAGCCGGCAGCCCGATAAAGAGCGTGGCCGCCAGCAGCATCTTCTTGATCGCCGCGCCAAAGTCCGACGATGCCGCGGTCCGTAGTATCTGGCCGCAGAAGGGGCACGCGGCACTGCCTCGCGCGACTTTCCGGCTGCAGTGCGGACAGACCGCGCTCGTCAACCGCACGGCGACGTTCTTCGTCCAACGCAGAATGCCCGGCCGTCCGGAGAGGGAAAAGCCGCCTTTGGATGAGCCGTCGTCGAACCAGAAGTCGGCACCGCCGCGATTCGGGGTTGCGGGCGCTGCCGGAGCGGGCTGGGACACGAGAGCGGGTCTGTGCACTGCCGCCACGGCTCCGCAGCGCGGACACGTCGTCCCCGCCGGGCTGTCGTCCATCTCGAACACGGCATCGCATTTCGCACAGTGAGTCATCAACACAAGATCACCTTGACCGTCGTCGGCATTCCCGCGTGGTCCCGCTCCATGACTGCGGTTCCCGGGAGACGGTCCTCCGTCTCTTTAAACGCAATCGGCCCGCGAATGGATCACCGGCCCGCTGGGGCTAACTGTCAGCCGCCGCGGGAGTTCGGGCCGGATCGGCTGCCGGCGTTGCCGATTTTCCGCGTACGTGCTGCAAGTGGTGAAAAAAGATGCCCGCCGCGACGGCCACGTTCAGCGAGTCGGCCCCCGCCGCCATCGGAATTGTCAGTTTGCGGGCACAAAGCTCGACCCACGACGGGTCCAGGCCGTGCTTCTCGTTGCCGAACAGCAATCCCATTTTGACCGCAGGCGCCGCCGATTCAAGCGGCTCGGCCGCCCCGTCCAGAACCGTGGCGCACAACTCGAAGCCAAATTCGTCGCGGAGGCGGACGAGATCGCCTCGCAAGTCGACCGATTCGACGATCGGCAATGTGAAGGCCGTCCCCATCGACACTCGCAGCACGCGTCGCGAAAATGGGTCGGCGCAGCTGGGCCCCAGGATCACTCCCATCAGGCCAAAGCCCGCGCTCAGGCGGATGATCGCGCCGATGTTCTCCGGGTCGTTCACGTTCGGACAAACGGCGACGAGGGAGGAACGTCCATCGGGCCCAACGAGTGCCGCCAGCGGCGGGCTCGGCTCGCGGAGCCCGCAGGCCAGCACTCCCGTATGAAACGAATAGCCGACGAGCTGTTCGGCCAGCGCGTGCTCGAGGAAATAAATCGGGCAGTCGGGCGGGACGTTCGCTGGCAGTTGCCGCTGGAGTTCCCGGCTCACCAGGATCGACTGGATCTGAAAGCGGCTGTCCAAGAGCCGCTCGACGACGAGCGACCCCTCGGCGATGAACTGGTTCGTCCACCGGGTGCGATTCGTCGCCTTGAGATTGCGAAATGGCTCGAGCCGCGAGTCATCGAGTTCGGCGATGATTTCGATGCTCATCGACGAGCCTGTCACAATTCGAGCTGGAACGAGAGAAAAGCCGGGCCGGGCGGCGCGCCGCAAACGTGAAAGTCGTGCACTTTCAGCCGCCCCGCCCCATCTTCCCAACTCGATCTGCCCGCGGCCAGTCCACAAAAAAAACGCGCCGGAGTGCGGCGCGTTTTGAAAGCGGAAGGGCCGATTGGGCCGGTTAAATTTCGGCGAAGGGCATCGGCTCCGGCTGCAGCATGAACGGGAACACGCGGACCGGCTTGCCGACCGAGTAATCGCGGTCGTAGCTGATCTGCGCCGCGCGGTCGGCGGCAAACTGCAGCATCGTAAATTCCAGACCGCAGAAGCGATCGGTGCCGATCTCGGCGGCGACGTCGGCGAAGACTTCGCCGGCGGACGCGGCATGACGGCGGACGCCATGGATGCTGTACTCGCGAACCTTCACGCCGGCCGCGGCCAGCTTGATCAATCCGCGGAGGAAGCGTCCCACGGCGCATTCGGGACCAGCCAGCCGCCACAGGCGTTCCCACTCTTCGTGAGCCTCCCAGTAGAAGCCGGCGTTGAAGTAGTCGAGGGCGAGCAGATACGTGCGATTGTCCGCCCAGTTCTCCGGCACGAGCGGCATCGAGGAACGGCCCTTGCGGCTATAGCTGTGGCCCCGCGGATCGCGCAGGGGATGAGGTGAACTCGTCCCCGGCACGTACGTGTAGGCCGGCAGCTCGGCGGCCGGCAGCAGCCGGTCGGGCCGAGAGGGCATTGTGTCAACAGCCATCCTGTCCTTTCTCCTTGCAGTCGTAGTAGCACCCCGGTCTCGCCGGCGCTTGGCGCCGGTAGCCGACTTCGTCGGCGTCTTGAGGCCCGCCTTGCCAGAAGCCATATGAAAACGTCTACGCATAATGCAGTCAAACCGATTGAGGGGATAGTTGGTGGCCGAGATACGCAAATCGGCCGCGGTCTCTTATCTTCGTTGAATTCCCCACCGCCGGACCGTCCGCGACGGTTGGAATAGCCAACCCAAAGTCAGCGAACGGATCGGCTGCTTTTCCCGGGCGCTTTGTCCCAGAGTTGTGGTCCGCCAAACGGACCTTCAAATCGTCGGTACGCTGAGGTTCGTCGTGGACGCTTCACGCCGAAGCGGCCCATTCCCTGGGTTCAAAATCATCCCTGCCGGGCGACTCATCGGAAGGATCTGTCAGGCCGGGCTGCTGAGCACGGCCGTGTCGCCGGTCTAGTGGCGGAAGGAACTCTCCATCCCTAAGATATGCGCAGAATTCTGTGAAAAAACAGCCCAAATCCGTCGTGACGCAAGGAATTGTGTGATTTTTTGCCCAGCACCGCCGAGAGTCGAAGGTCACTTAAAGATTCGTTAATGTGAGCGCCACGCCCCTTGGGGCTTTGGGTAATTGTTTCCAGTTTTTGGGAACATTCCAGCTCGATTTCCGGCCATTTGTCCCATTTTTGAGTCGCGCTGAAGACAGAGCGCGAGAGGAAGCTTCCCGATGACCGCGACCGGCGGATTGACCCCTGCACAGCTGGCCGAACTGGTGAAGTACGACACGCCGACCGTTTGCAACGTGATCGAGCTCTTCGACGTCCGGCCGCGCAACGCGGGCTACATGAACGAGTCGATCAAGGCCTGCTTCCCGCAGATGCCGCCGATTGCCGGTTACGCCCTGACCTCGTTTTTCCGCAGCCAGGCGCCGCCGCGCGGAGGCGACGTCTACGCCAGCCTGACCAAGCAGGTCGACGGCTTCGCCGAACTCCCCGGACCCGCCATCGTCGTCTTCCAGGACGTCGATTTGCCGATTGCTGCCGCCACCTTCGGCGAAGTGATGTGCACCACCTACAAGGCATTTGGCGCCCAGGGGCTGATCACCTCGGGGACGGGGCGAGATCTCGATCAGGTCGAGCGGATCGGCTTTCCCTGCTTCACGTCAGGGGCGACGTGTGCCCACGGTTACAGTCACATCCTGGCCGTCGGCGTGCCGGTGGTCGTGGGCGGCATCACGATCTATCAGGGGGACCTCTTGCATGCCGATCGCAACGGAGTGAGCACGATCCCGCACGAGATCGCCTCGGAGGTGGCCGGCTGCTGCCGGGAATTCGCGGCCGCCGAACAGATTATTTTCGACTACCTCAAAGGGCCGAAGATCACCGTATCGGGCTTTGACGAGGCCCGCCGCGCCTGCGGCGACGCCCTCGAAACGATGGGCAAACGGCTGCGACGCAGCCCGCGCACCGGTTCGTAGCCTGCGACCGCTCATTTTCACCCCTGAATCACCCGATGGACTCGACGGCTGCCGGAGCCTGACGCGATAGGTCAGACACTGAGGTGCTTCGCCACAACATCGGGCGTCAGCTGGGCCGTTTCGCCTTCGGCGACGACCTGGCCGCGGTTCATGATGTAGAAGTGGTGTCCGAACTCGCGGACGAAATCGAGATACTGTTCGACGACGACGATCGTCATCCCCAGTTCGTCGACGAACTTGTGCAGCACGCGGCCGATCTGATCGATGATGCTCGGCTGGATGCCCTCGGTGGGCTCGTCCAACAGCAGCACCTTTGGGCCGCCGACGAGTGCCCGGGCGATCGCCAGTTGCTGTTGCTGGCCGCCGGATAAATCGCCCCCCATCCGGCCGGCCATCGTCTTGAGGATCGGGAACAGCGAATAAACCTCTTCGGGGATCGTGCGGGAGCGATCGGCGCGGGCCTGCAGACCGATCCGCAGGTTTTCCTCGACCGTCAGCTTGGGAAAGATTTCGCGGCCCTGGGGGACGAGTGCCAGCCCCGTTCGCGCGCGGCGGTAGGCGGGCAACCGCGTCAGGTCTTTGTCACCCATAACCACGGAGCCGGCGGAGGGACGCAGCACGCCCATCAGGTTCCGCATCAGCGTGGTCTTGCCGACGCCGTTACGGCCCATCACGCAGGTGACCCGCCCCTTGGGAATCTCCATGTTGATGCCCCGCAGCGTGGGGATGGTGCCGTAGGAGAAGGAGAGATTGTGGATCGAAAGCATGTCGCCGGGCTTCGAGGTTTGTTCGTGCGTCGGGTTGGGAACCTAGGCTTGTAGTCGAGTGCCGCCGCGTCCCAGGTAGGCCTCGACCACGCGCGGGTCGGCCTGCACCTGGTCGAGCGTGCCGTGGGCCATCACGCTGCCTTCGTTCAGCACGGTGACGGGTGCGTTAAGCAAGCGCACGAATTCCATGTCGTGCTCGATCACCATCACGCTATGCTCGTCCTGCAGCTCGAGCAGGAGCTCTGCCGTGAGCGCCGTTTCCTCGTCGGTGAGGCCGGCGGCCGGCTCGTCGACCAGCAGCAGATGCGGGCTGGCCAAGAGCAGCATGCTGATTTCCAGCCACTGGCGTTGTCCGTGGCTCAGATACTTCACGCGCTTGCCGGCCTCCCGGTCGAGGCGGACTCGCTTCAAAATCGAGTAAATCCGGTCGCGATCGTCCGGCGTGGCTTTGTGGCGGAAGTTGCGTTGCAGGGCCTGCCGCCCGGGGAGCGCCAGCTCCATGCTCTCGAAGACGGTCAAGCCGTCGAAAATGCTGGGCGTTTGGAACTTGCGACCGACGCCCAATCGCGCGATGTCGACCTCCGGAATGTGCGTGATTTCGGTCTTGCCGAAAAAGATTTGCCCGCTGGTCGCCCGGGTCTTGCCGCTGATCACGTCGCAGAGGGTCGTTTTGCCCGCCCCGTTGGGGCCGATGACAACCTGCAGCTCGTAATAGTCGATACTGAATTGATCGATGTCGAGGGCCTTGAAGCCGTCGAAGATCACCTTCACGTTTTCCACCCGCACCAGCTCCGTGTCGAGCAGCGAGCGGTGCTGAGACGAAAGCGTGCGCTCGCGCTGCAGGCTGTTGACGCGCTGCAGCCGCGTCTGCAGGCTGGCCGCGTTCTCGCCACCGGTGCCTGCGCCGGTGCCTTCGGCAGCATCGAGCGATTCGTCGCCGGGGTCAGCCTCGTCGCGGCGGCGACGGAGCCAGTGCCAGGCCTCCATCCCGCGCTTGGGCAGGCTCACCAGTCCGTCGGGCAAAAGCAGCACGACGGCGACGAACAGGCTGCCCAGCATGAACATCCAGTAGTCCGATCGCCACGTGAACAAATCATAGACGCGATCGGGAATGCGGCCCTTGGCGAACCACAACATCTCGTGCTGCGAGGTGAAGTACATGTAGGCCAGCTTGACGACGAGCGTGCCCAGGATCGCCCCGGACAGCGTCGCGCGGCCGCCGACGGCCACCCAAATCACCACCATGATCGATTCGAGCACCGACAAGTTGTGCGGCGTAATGATCAGTTTTTGCGGCACATAGAGCATGCCGCCCAGGCCGCCGAGCATCCCGCTCAGCGCGAATACGAACACTTTGAAGTGGTACGGCTCGTAGCCGAAGAAACGGAGGCGGTTTTCGTTATCGCGAACGGCGATCAGCACCTGGCCGACGCGCGACGTGATGACAAACCGGCAGAGCGCGTAGGCGCCGCCTAGGGCCAGCACCGTTAACACGTAGAGACCCATGCGGGTGTTGTCGTCCGTGAGCAGGTAGCCGGCCAGGCGTATGTCGGAGATCGATGCCAGCGTCACCGACTTGCCGTCGCCTTCGGGCACTTTGACGGCGTCAACCCCTTCCTTCATCGTCAACGGATGCGTGCCATTGGGGACGCTGACGAAGTACGTCGAACCGCTTTCGGACAGCACGGCCCCCGGCATCGTCTTGATGTATTGCTCGAGCGCGGGCGTGATCACGCTGGGGGACAGCTTTTCGTCCGTGAGCCGATCCGGCTTGAGTTGCACCTGGATCTTTTCCTGCGGACCCAGGATCACCCGGTCGAAACGGGTTAGTCCGTTCGTGCCGCCGCATTTGATGTCGTTGAGCGTGAAAATCAGCCAGGCGGCCAGCGCGATAGCTTGCGTGAGCACCGCGAAGAACACGCCTCGCACGCGGCTGCGAAACACAAAGAAGCCGATGACTCCGGCCACGGCCCCGGGGATCAACACGCCCAGAATCAGCGTGCTCCACAAGCTCCAGAACGGTTTCCAGAACCACGGAACCAGCGCGTCGGAGGGTTGCTCGCCGACTTTGTACGGATAGACGACGTACAGACAGGCGGGCAGCTTCCAGCCGTTGTGATCGATGATGCCTTCCGGCCCGCCGTGATGGGCCAGGTACATCCCCATCGCATAACCGCCCAGGCAGAAGAAGAGCGCCTGGCACAGGCACAACAGTCCGGCGTAGCCCCAAACCAGGTCGAGGCTGACGGCCACGATCGCAAAAGCCAGGTATTGCCCCAGCAGGTTCACACTGACGATGCTCATCTGGTCGTAGTGATAGAGCAACGGCACACCGACCAACGTAATCAGGAAGATGACCCAGCTCGCGGCCGCGCGACGATAGCGCTGGGTCGAACCGAGCAGACCAGACCTCGGCGGAACAAGAGCGGCGAGAGGCGGCTTCTTCGCTTGCGCAGTGTCAGACATCGGCGAGTCTCCCCTTTGGTGGGAAGAGCCCGGCCGGTCTCCACTGAATGAAGATCACGACAGCCAACAGGATCAGCACGCGAGCCCAACGCGTCTGCACGTCCGTGCCGAGCAGGTCGGTCCACATCACGTTTCGCAAGAAGCCAATCGTGGCGGCCACCGCGCCGAACACATACAGCGAAAACAGCTTGCCGACCTGAGGCCGCGACCAGAAGCGGATGGCAAGAGGCAGCGGGATGGGAACCAGCAACGTCAACCAGCCCCAACCGCGGCTTTCGCGAAACGCGCGGACAGTGAGCACGATCCAGCAGGTCAGCATGATGGCCAGGCCGATCGCAAGAATCGCCACGCCGAAGGTGGTCGGTTCGAGGAGCTTGTCCAGCACTCCCATGCCGAGCCCGGCCCAAACCGATCCGGCCAGCGCGCCGACCCCGCCGACCACCACGACCAGGAAGGAGTCGACGATGTAATTTTGTCCCATGTCGGGCGTGACGCCGGCAATCGACGTCAGGGCATAGCCAGCGACGCCCGCCAGTCCGGCCCCGAGCGCGAAGGTAAAGCCGTCGACGCGGCGGGTGGCGACGCCGAGCGTTTCGGCCGTCGTGCGACCCTGCACGGTCGCGCGGATCTTGAGCCCGATGGGTGTGAAGTTCATCAAGAAATAGACGAAGAGCACGCACAGCGCGCAGAGACCCAGAATGAAGCAGCGGGCGTACTCGATGCCGAAGTCCGGCAGCACCTCAAAGCCGCCGATCAGCCACGTTGGGCTGTTGACGCCGATATTGTCGCCGTAGCGGACACGGGCCGCCTGAATCAAAATCAGGCTCACGCCCCACGTCGCCAGCAGAGTTTCGAGCGGCCGGCCGTACAAGTGCCGCACCACGATCAGCTCGATCAGCCAGCCGACGGCGGCCGCTGCAAGAAAGGCAACCGGAAAGGCGGCAATGAAGTACCAGTTGGACGGATGATCGGGCGAATGACCGAACGCCCGCTGCATTTCGTAGGTCGCATAAGCCCCGATCATCATCAGTTCGCCGTGGGCCATGTTGATGACGCCCATCTGGCCATAAATGATCGACAGGCCGAGCGCCATCAGGATCAGCACGGAGCCCAGCGACAGGCCGTTGGTCAGGTTGCGGCCCCAGCTGATCCAGTACTGGTACCGTTCGACCGAGTGAATTGCTTCCTGGTAAACGGGCAGCTCGCCGGCAGGAACGGCTCCCTGATCGATCTGCTGCTGGAAGTATTGCGCGGCCGGCAGACTATGGAGCTTGCCCAGCTCGGTGACCGCAGCCAGACGCTGATCGGCGGGCTGGTCAGCCACGTCGCCAGCGACGCGGATGATCAGCGCGCCTTCTCGCGCGGTGCGGCGGACGCGGCTGTCATCGTCGGACTCGGCGATTTTCTCGAGCGTCTCCAGGAAGGCGGAGTCGCGACTCTCGCCCAGGCGGCGGGCGGAGGCGGCACGCTTTTCCGGGTCGCTCGACGTGTAATCCTGCAGGAAGCGAATCACATTTTGCAGCAGTTGCCCTTCCGGGCGCGTCGGCCGCAAGTTGCGCAGGTCGTCCGCGTCGACGACCAACGGCTTCCCCTGCGGATCGTTGAGGGGTTGGCGACTGAGCGGATCAAGCAGCGCGGCCGTCTGCTTGCGACCGGCCGACTTGATCTCTTCGCAGAGCACGACCTGCTTTCTGAGCGCGTACAGGTTCCGTTCTTGAAACGACTGCAACAACCGGGCGATCCGCGCGTCTCGCGTTTTGGCCAGGTTCTCGATGGCGTCCTGGCGGTTGTCGGTGTTTTTGTCGGCCAGCCGCTGGACCTGCTTGCGAATTTCTTCGTCCTGAGCGGAGACCCTGGCGGCGCAAGCGCAGAGCGACAGCAAAACGGCGGCGAACAGCGCGGCGCGGACGCCCCTCCGATGGCGAGTGTCAGTACGCGTCACAAGCGTCCTTCCTGCGTAGGATCGCGGACACAGGCCAGGAACTCAGGCGAGAGTCTCCAGACACAATCGCAATGGCAGCGCGGTCGGCACCGCATTGCGGCCCCGAAGTCGTCGCGGATCCTGGCTCAATCGATCGGCGGGGCATTTGGCAAGCGCAACCATTCCGCCCGTGGTCTCGAGGAGAGTCTCAAGACAGGAGGGTTATCGGCGTGACATCACACCCGATTCAAATCGCAATTTCAATGCCACCTAGGCGTTCGAGCCGAGCCGATCGAGCGGGCCGCGCTCGCATGGGCCGCGTTTCTGCGGATTGGCGGCTCAAACACCGAGCGAGGCGGAGCCCGGCGGTCGCTGATTTTCCGACATCATCGCACGTGATGCAATGATTATCGGCATTCATGCATTTTGAATGGGCAGGCTCGTTGATCGCGGGCAAGCTGGGAACTTGCCCCACTGCGTGCCGGCGGCACAAGCTCCGACACTGCCCGTTTAGAACAGCGGATAGATGAACGGCGCCGCACCCGTGCTGGAGAGAATGATCAGCAGGCCCACCAGGAGCAGCACCACGACAATCGGCGTGATCCACCAAGCCTTGTTGTGCAACAGAAAGTCGACGAGCTCGCGCAAGAGGCTCGGCGACGACTGTTCGGCCTGGCGGGCAAAATCGTCCGACTTGGACGGGCTCTTCGTTGTCATGCGATTGGCTCTGCCGAACAGTCGACTCTCGGTGCGGCCCGAGTCAGTACTGGCGGATCAATACCAGCGAATCAGTACTGGCGGAAATAGCGGGCAGGGTCGTGTTCCGTGCGGCGGGACTTCCAATACGTTTTCGCCGTGCGATCGAAGCCGCGCTCCATCGGATCACGGCCGGTCAACCTCATTATAACGCCGACCGGAGTGACCACGAGGTAGAAAATGAGCGCCATCACGACGTGGGTGACGACCCAGCCGATCGGATAGTTGACGACCATCAACACGACCCAGAGGGGCCGCAAAGCTTGCGGGACCGTAAAGGCCAGGGCGGCGCAGACGACGCCCACTCCGGCCACCGCCGCCGCCGCGGGGACCGATCCGGTGCGACGGAACACGATCCAGCCGACCAGCGCCGAAAAGGCCAGCGCGCACAGGCCAAAGACCCGCAGCTCTTTCTTCGTCGGATTGAGGTTGAGATCGATCACCAGGGCGGTCCGGTTCGTCAGTCCAGTTTGAATTCGGCGAGATACTTGTCGCGGTCGACCGATTTGGCGGGCGTCTGTTCCTCTTTCAGCAACACGAATTTTTCCAGCACGAGCGCGTCGATATTCGTGGCCATGAAGCAGCGATAGGCCTGCTCCGGGGTGTGCACAATCGGCTCGCCGCGGACGTTGAAGCTGGTGTTGATGATCACCGGCGACCCGGTCTGCCGCTCGAATGCCTTGAGCAGTTTGTAATAGCGGCCGTGCCGCTGGGCGTCGACGGTCTGGATCCGAGCCGAGTAATCGACGTGCGTGATGGCCGGCACGACCGAGCGTTTCGATTTGAGCTTGGCGATTCCCTGCAAGTCCCGGTCGCGGCCGTTCGGTTCGAACCGCTTTTCCTTGCGGACGGGGGCGACGAGCAACATGTAGGGGCTCGGCTCGTTGGGCCGCGTCTCGAAGAACTCGTCGACCCGCTCCTCGAGCACGGAGGGCGCGAAGGGGCGGAACGATTCGCGAAACTTGATCTTGAGATTCATCGTCGACTGCATGTGCTCGCTGCGGGCGTCGCCCAGAATGCTGCGGGCCCCCAAGGCGCGGGGACCGAACTCCATCCGTCCCGACATCCAGCCGACGACCTTTTCTCCGGCGATCAATCCGGCGACGGCGTCGCAGAGTGCGTCTTCCTCTTCGTAGTAGTGGTATTTCGCGCCGACGCTGTCCAGATAGCCGCGAATTTCGTCGTCGGAGAACTGCGGACCCAGGTACGAGCCGCGCTGGGCGTCGTGGGGCTGAGGTTGCCGGGGTTTGTCGAGCAACTGGTGCCAGATGAAGAGTGCCACGCCGAGCGCGCCTCCCGCGTCCCCGGCGGCCGGCTGAATCCATAGATCCTCGAACGGCGCCTCGCGCAGAATGCGGCCGTTGGCCACGCAGTTGAGGGCGACGCCGCCGGCCAGGCACAGCTTCTTCTGGCCTGTTTCCGCGTGTACGTGTCGAGCCATCCGAAGCAGGATCTCTTCCGTGACGGCCTGAATCGAGGCGGCCAGATCCATGTCGCGCTGAGTGAGCAGTGTCTCGGGCTGACGGGGCGGCCCGCCGAAGAGCTGGTCGAACTTCTTCGACGTCATCGTCAGCCCTTGGCAATAATTGAAGTACGACATGTCCATGCAGAACGAACCGTCGTCCTTCAAGTCGATGAGCTTGTCAAGAATCAGATCGACGTGCTTGGGCTCGCCGTAGGGGGCTAGGCCCATTAGCTTGTACTCGCCCGAATTCACCTTGAACCCGCAGTAATAGGTGAAGGCCGAATAGAGCATGCCCGGCGAGTGCGGGAAGTGGAGCTGGTGTGTCAGCTCGATGCGGTTGCCTTTGCCCGTGCCGTAACTGGCGGTGGCCCACTCGCCGACGCCGTCGACGGTGAGAATGGCCGCTTCCTCAAAAGGCGAAGGGAAGAACGCGCTGGCCGCGTGCGACTCGTGGTGCTCGGTGAATATGTACCGCTTGCGATACGCGCCGCCTAGCCCGCGGTTGAGCTCCCGCCGCAGGTAAATCTTCTTTTTCAGCCAGAGCGGCATCGCCTGAAGAAACGACGCAAAGCCGACGGGCGCGTAGGCGAGATACGTCTCCAGCAGCCGCTCGAATTTCAAAAACGGCTTGTCGTAGAAGCCGACGTAGTCGAGCTGATCGGCCCGCAGCCCGGCTTCGCGGAGGCAGAACTCGATCGCCTGCTGCGGAAAGCCTTCGTCGTGCTTCTTGCGGGTGAAGCGCTCTTCCTGGGCCGCCGCGACGACTTCACCATCGACGACCAGTGCCGCGGCCGAGTCGTGATAAAACGCCGAGATGCCCAGGATCGCGGTCATGGGAAGCCGTGCCTATTCCCATTCGATCGTGCTGGGCGGCTTGGAGCTGACGTCGTAGACGACCCGGTTGACGCCGCGGACGTTGTTGATGATGCGGCTCGACATCCGCTGGAGAACCTCCGCCGGCATGGGGTACCAATCGGCGGTCATGAAATCGGTCGTCTGCACGGCCCGCACGGCGATCACGTCTTCATAAGTGCGGCCGTCGCCCATCACGCCCACCGATTGCACCGGCAACAGCACGGCGAACGCCTGTTGCACCTTGCGCTCGAGGCCAGACTTCTTGAGTTCGTCGAGCACGATAAAGTCGGCCTCCCGCAACGTCACCAGGCGGGGTTCGCTGACCGCTCCCAGACACCGCACGGCCAAACCCGGGCCGGGGAACGGGTGCCGCCAAATGAGTTCCTCGGGCAGGTCGAGAGCCAGACCCATGTTGCGGACTTCGTCCTTGAACAGGTCGCGTAAGGGCTCGATTAGCTCGAAACCCAGCTCTTCCGGCAGGCCGCCGACGTTGTGATGGGCCTTGATCGTCGCAGCCGGTCCGTCCGGGTTCGCTCCCGATTCGATGACGTCGGGGTAGACCGTCCCTTGCGCGAGGAACTTGGCGTTCGGAATCGACAGGGCCTCGTTGCGGAAGACTTCGATGAAGACGCGGCCGATGATCTTCCGCTTGGTTTGCGGGTCCGTAACCCCGGCGAGCGCCGACAAAAAACGTTCGCGGGCATCGACCACGTGCAAATCGGTTTTGAAGTGGTGCGTGAAGCGGTGCCTGACTTCGTCCGCCTCGCCTTTTCGCAGCAGGCCGTTGTCGACGAAGATGCACGAGAGCTGCGATCCAATCGCCCGGTACAAGAGGGCCGCGGTCACCGACGAATCGACTCCGCCGGAAAGGCCGCAAATCACGCGATCCGATCCGACGCGCGTGCGAATCGATTCGACTTCGCGGTCGATCAGGGAGCTCAGCTTCCACGTTCCATTGCAGCCGCAAATCTGACGGACGAAATTCCCCAACAGCTCGCTGCCGTGCTCGGTATGCGTGACTTCGGGGTGAAACTGCAAACCGTAGATCGGCAACTTTCGGTGCCGAACGGCGGCGAAGGGGCAGGTATCGGTGGCGGCGAGCGACTCGAAGCTATCGCTTAACTCGTCGACCTGGTCACCGTGGTTCATCCACACCGAGATCTGGTCCGGCAGGCGGTGAAAGAGTCCGTTGTGTTCGCGGATGCGGCATGTGGTGCGTCCGAATTCTCGCGACGTTCCCGCCTTTACCTGGCTGCCGAGAGCCCGGCAGGCCCAGTTCATGCCGTAGCAGATTCCCAGGACGGGAATCCCCAATTCAAAAATCTCGGGATCGGGTTCGGGAGCGCGGTCCTCATAAACGCTGGCCGGGCCGCCGGAGAGGATCAACCCGCGCGGATTCAGGTCGCGGATTCGCTGCGCCGACAGGTCGTGCCGCACGAGCTGGCAAAAGACGTTTTGATCGCGGATCCGCCGGGCAATGAGTTGGGCCGTCTGCCCGCCGAAATCGAGCACCAGGACGCGCTCGTCCCCAGACGTATCGAGCAGACCGCGGTAAGAAGCGGAAGACTTATCGGCTGACACTTCGGCGGGTTTCCCCAAGCTTGTTCCAAGTCCTACAAATCGGCGAGCCGGAGGCGGGCAGCCCCCGGCTCGTCGTTCCTATTCGCCACGACCGACCGTGTCGATCGTCACTGTGTGATCTGTATGTCCCGCTCTGAACATCAGATCTGACCGCGTTAGATCTGACCGCGTTAGATCTGAACGCGTTAGATCTGAACGGTGACGGTCTTCACCTCGGTGTAGTTCTGCAGGCCGTATTCGCCCAGCTCGCGGCCGATGCCCGACTGCTTGAAGCCGCCGAACGGAGCCGCGGCGTCGAACACGTCGTAGCAGTTGACCCAAACGGTGCCGGCTCGCAGCCGTGCTGCAATCGCGTGCGCCTTGCTGACGTCTTTGGTCCAAACGGCCGCGGCCAGACCATAGGCCGTGTTGTTGGCACGGCGGACGACCTCGTCGATGCTCTTGAAGGGAATGATGCTCATGACGGGCCCGAAGATCTCCTCGCGGGAAATCTTCATTTCGTCTTTCACATCGGTAAAGATCGTCGGGCTGATGAAGTAGCCGCGATCGCCGACGCGTTTGCCGCCGCAGAGCATCTTGGCGCCTTCGCGCTTGCCCGCGTCGATGTAGCCCATGACCTTCTGGAACTGCTCGTCGGAGACTTGCGGTCCCTGCTCGGTCGTGGGGTCGAACGGATCGCCCACCTTACGATTCTTGGTGAGCGACAGGACCTTGTCGACGAACTTATCGTACACAGACTGCTCGACAAACAGCCGGCTACCGGCACAGCAGCACTGCCCTTGGTTGAAGAACAGGCCGAAGTGCGAGCCTTGAGCGGCGGCGTCGAGATCGGTGTCGGCAAACACGATGTTCGGGCTCTTGCCGCCCAGCTCGAGCGTTACTCGCTTGAGATTGGACTGGGCCGAAGCCTCCATGATCATGTGGCCGACTTCGGTCGAGCCGGTGAATGCCACCTTGTCGATCCCCATGTGCCGCGAGATCGCCTGGCCGGCCGTCGGGCCGTAGCCCGGCAGCAGGTTGACGACGCCCGGCGGGAAGCCCGCTTCCTGGATCAACTCACCGACGCGGAGCGCCGACAGCGGCGTCTGCTCGGCCGGTTTCATCACGACCGTGCAGCCGCATGCGAGCGCCGGGCCGAGCTTCCAGGCTTGCATCAACAGCGGGAAGTTCCAGGGAATGATCTGGCCCACGACGCCCACCGGCTCGTGCCGCGTGTAGCAGAAGTAGGGACCGTTCACCGGAATCGTTTTGCCGTGAATTTTGTCCGCCCAGCCCGCGTAGTAGCGGTAGCAGGCGATCGTCAGCGGCAGGTCGGCGTTGCGCGAGTCGCTGATCGGCTTGCCATTGTCGAGCGTTTCGAGTGCGGCCAGTTCGTCGATGTTCTTTTCGAGGAGGTCGGCGAGCTTGTGCATCAAGCGGCCGCGCTCGGAAGCGCTCGTCTTCGACCAGGGACCGGTCTCGAACGCGGCTCGGGCTGCGTCGACCGCCTTATCGACGTCGGCCTTATCGGCCTCGGCAACGTTGGCGATCACTTCGCCGGTGGAAGGATTCGTCGTCTCGAAGGTCTTGCCGCTGGCGGCATTCACCCATTTGCCGTCGATCAACAGCTTGGTCTGCCGCACTTTGGGGTGCGCCGGGTGCTTCTTGCCGTTGGACAGCTTTTCTTTCGAGCTGCCGTTCTTGGCACTTTTTGTCGTGGCACGTTTCGTCGTTGCGGTCGCCATTTCCAGACTCCTTCACAACGTCCCCGCGCCCCGGGGACTTCACCCGTTGAATTTCGCCCGAAAAGATAATTTCGCCTCGCCTGTGGGAATGGTAACACCCAGATCGTCGCACGGCAAAGATTCGCGTTTTGGCCGCTGCGGGAGGCCCGTTTTGAGCGCAGACAGGCCCGAAACGGCTCAAACCTGGATGACGATCCACTTCCCCCGCACGTACCAGACCGTGGCCATCAGGGCCCGAATCCCCAGGTCCGAACACATTCCGACCCAGGCCCCGAACAGGCCGCCGTTGAGCCAAACGCCGCAAATGTAAGCCAGGGGAAGGCGCACGACAAAAATCCCCACGAGATTGATCCAAAGGGGAAACCGCGTGTCCCCCGCGCCGCGCAGCGCGTGGACGTACACAGTGCCGACGACCAGCGGGATCTGGAACAGGGCGAGCAGCTTAAATGCCGGGATCCCAATGGCCACGACCTGGGGATCCTTGTGCATGAAGTGGTAAATCGGCTGCGCGGCCAGATAGAAGACGACCGTCATCGCGCCGGCGAGCAGGCTGCATTGCAGCGCTCCGGCATGTCCGGCACGTTTGGCTCGTCGCGGATCGCCGGCGCCCAGCGCCTGGCCGACCATCGCCGCGGCGGCAAAGCCCCAGGCATCCGCCGGCAGATAGGTGAGGGCTTCCACACGAATACCCACAAAGTGGGCCGCCAGCGACACGTCGTCCGCAACGTCACCGTTGCCCCGCGCGACGACCATCAGAAACAGGAAGATGCCGACCCAAGTCAGGGCCCCGTCGGCCGCGGCCGGAACTCCGGTTCTCATGATCCGCGCGACCATCTCGCCGCGAAGTCGCCACTCTCGGAGAACCAGCCGCAGTCTGCCGAAACCGCGGGCAAAGCCGGCGACGATCAGCACTCCGCCGAAAATGCGGGCCGTCACCGTGCCCATCACGATCCCATTCACGCCAAACTTGGGGATCGGCCCGAAGCCATAGACGTAGGCGGTGGCGGCAATCACGTTGAGGATGCCGACCAGAGCGTAAATGAACATCGGCGTCCGCATGTCGCCCGACGCTCGGAGAATCGCACCGCCGACAAACGTAAAGCTGAGGAAGGAATAGCAGATCGAATCGACTCGCAGATAATAGATGGCGATCTCGCGCGACTCTCCCTGCATGCCGAGCAGCATGGTGAATAACGGGGCAGACAGGTACATCAGCGCGCTCACCGCCAGGCCCATCACCGAGGCCAGTGCCAAGGCCCGGTTGGTCGTGCGGTTGGCGTCGTCAAACTCGCCGGCGCCCCAATGACGGGCGACGATGGCGGCGGCCCCGATGCCGACCAGTCGAAACAGCATTCCGCCCAGCCAGTCGACATATGTTGCCAGGCCGACGGCGTCGGTCGCGGCCGCGCTGATTTCGCCGGAGAGCCACGTGTCGTAGAAGCCGACGAAGAACGTCAGCAGTTGTTCGAGCAGGGCGGGCAGGGCCAGCGCGAACATCGTCGCGTGGACGCTTCCGGCCACGATGCCGCCGGCCGCTAGCGCCGGGGGCGCAGCCGACGGGACGGACGCGGCAGCTTCCGAGGCTGAGTCAGACATCGTCCGTCGGCCGTCCTCTCCGCCGCACCAGGCCAACAACCCGTTCACGTTTGGGAGGGCGAAGCTCCTGCTGAGCCGTCTTGCGTGTTTCGCCTGATGACGGCTCGGCGGGAGCCTCGCCCTCCCTCTCGCGAACTACGTCGACAGCCGTCAGGCAAGCAGTCCGTCGCCGCGCAGCAGGTCGATCGCGTGGGAAAACGCACCCACCGTTTGCTCCAAGTCGTCGGAATTATGCGCCGAGGAGGTCGACCCGCTCCAGCCCATCCAATCAACGCCGCCCAAAAGCAGCGCACAGCGGACGGCGTGCGACAACGTCGAGTCGAACTTGCGGTCGAGCCGGCGATAGTCGTTGCCATAGGGGACGAAGTCGTCGCCTCCGGGGCGCGGGCCGTCATACTCGGGCAAAACCTTCACCGCCGAGTACCGCCCGTACGAGACCCAGTTGACGCCTTTGCGCTCAAACAGCTCGTTGAGACCTTGCCGCAACGCCCGCCCTGCCTCGTTCGCGGCGCGACACGGATCGGCCGACGACGCGACGATCGACAGGGCCGCGCAACCGGCCGCCGCCGAGAGCGGGTTGCCGTTGTACGTCCCCGGGTGCTTCATCTTCTGGCGGAAGCGGTTGTTGAATGCCAGCACCTGCATCACGTCGGCACTTCCTACGAGACAGCCGCCCGGCAACCCGCCGGCGAGCACCTTGGCGAACGTGCTCAAGTCAGGTTCGATCCCGCAAATCGACTGAAATCCACCCGGAGCGACGCGAAAACCGGTGATCACCTCGTCCAGGATCAACAGTACTCCTTTCTCGCGCGTCAGGGAGCGGAGTTGTCGCAAGAACTCGGGATCGGCCGGGACGGCCCCCCAGTGCGCGCCGTTGCCTTCGTGAATCACACAGGCCGGCTCGTGGTCGTCGATTGCCTGGACGACGGCGTCCAGATCGTTGGGCGGCACCAGCACGAGGTCGCCGACGACGCCGTCGGTCACGCCCGGCGTCGGATAGTCGGGGTTGTCATGCGGCGGTTCGGCGGCCGGCAACAAAGCGTCGTGCCAGCCGTGAAAGTGCCCCATGAATTTCACGACCTTGGTCCGTCCGGTGGCGATCCGCGCCACGCGTAGCGCCATCAACGTCGCTTCGGTGCCGCTGTTGGTGAAGCGAATCTGCTCGGCCGAGGGGACCAGCCGCTGAATCCACTCGCCCCATTCGAGTTCCAGCTCATGACAAGCGCCCGGATGAGTGGAGAGCCCAACCTGCCGCCGCACCGCCTCGACGACTGCGGGATGGCTGTGCCCCAAGAGGAGCGCGCCGTGGCCCATCCAGTAATCGACAAGTTCGTTGCCGTCGACGTCCCATTTCCGCGCCCCGGCCGCGCGATCGACATAGATGGGGAACGGCTCGAGATACCGCGCGTCGTGCGTCACGCCGTTGGGAAACAGCTTGCCGGCCCGCTCATATAGCCGCTGCGAACCGCCGAACTTCGCGAGATACCCCGATTGAATGCGACTCAACGTGGCTTGCGACACCGCTGCTCCCTTTTTGTGGACGTAGCCCGAACGCCGCCCCCGTTCAAGGCATTCTCTAAACCCCTCGATCGGCAGGCAACAACGGTGGAAAACTTTCCCTAGTTGTTTATGAGCGCGTAGAAACTCGCTCAGGGCGCCGCCGCCTCCCTAGTGCTCCGTCTACCGCTAAATGACAATGTGGGTGCCATTGCCGGGGAATTCGGTGTGGCACGCCCTGAAAGGGCGTGCAAACGTCTCGCGGCGTGACTTTCTTGTCCATGCCGCCCCCCCACGCCCTTCCTGTCGTCAGGGCGTGCCACCCAATCGGCGCTCAACGGGCGCCCAAGGCGCCTGATGATGTCCGAAAACTCGAGTGCCACGGCTGAGCCGTTTCGGCTCAACCGTGGCACCCAAGGCAGATTCCCCCGTCTGCATTCCGGCCGAGCGACCGCGAAACCTGAGCGGCGTAGAAAACCGATCTTGGTTGGTTGGCAATTTGTGGCAGAATGGAGTTTGGCCCCGTCGTGACGGCCGAGATCGGCTTGCGCGCCGGGGATGAAATCGCCGCAACGCCGTTGAGTGGGCACCGCCGAGAATCCGCGGACGCCTGACAGCGGGCATTCGGGATCGGCGGGCATTCGGTGATCGGATGATGACAGGTCCGGTCCGGACCCCGCATTCGCACACGGAGACCGGCATTTGCAACACGAGGACCCGCGGTCGCGGACCGGTCGGCGAGCCTGAGGGTTCGACCCAAGGCAACCGGGTGCCGGTCTCGCCGGTTGGCACAAAACGTCGAGTCAGGTCCGGTCCGGTCTAATCTTCACAATTCGGATTTAGACCGGGGTTAAACGGCCCAGTGGATGCGGTTTAGGACGAAGTCTGAATCCGGTCCGGACACTTTCGTTTGAACAAGGAGACCTGGCAGTTTCGGACTTGGCGGCGAGCGTGACGGCTCGACCCCGGCTTGGCTCGACTGTAAGCACAAAACGTCGAGTCAGGTCCGGTCCGGTCTAATCTTCACAATTCGGATTTAGACCGGGGTTAAACGGCCCAATGGATGCGGTTTGTGGCGAAGTCTGAATCCGGTCCGGACACTTTCGTGAACAAGGAAGAGCGGGGGCTGCGGACCTGGGGGCGAGCCTGTCGCTTCGACCCCAGCCCCCTCCGTGCTGAATGGCAGGTGCCAAATTGCGATGGACGATCTAACTAGTGGTAGGGTCAAGAAGGGCCCACTCTGCCGCGAGGGGCGAACGATCGGCGTGCGCTTATGATCCGCCGGCTCACTTCTGTCCGGTGCATGCTGTCGCAGTGGGCCGCGGGACGGACACGAACTGCGGGACGGGACACGAACCGCGGGACGGGACACGTACCACGCCTCGGTACTCTCTTCATCGCCTTTCCGGCGGCGCTCTCGATCAACACTCGCTGTCGTTCCGGTCCAGCGCAACAAATGACCATCGACGGTAATTCAGCGCCGCGGGGCGCGCCACAACAGCGGCGACTATTTCAGCGACTGCAAGAAAGCCAGCAAGTCCGCCGCCTGCTCGGCCGTCAGGTCGCGAAGCAGGGAATCGGGCATCAGCGATTTCTTTTGGGGCTCGAAGGCTTCGATCTTTTTGAAAGCGATCGTTTCCATATTCCCCTGGGCGTCGACCAGCGTCACGGAGTCGCGCCCGCGTTCGGCGACGACCCCCGTCCGTGTTTTGCCGTCGGTCGTCTGCACGACGTAGGCTACGTACTTCTCTTCAATCACCTTTGAGGGGTCGAGCAGGTTCTCCAGGATCTGCGACTTGTTGTACTTCTTGCCGATGTGGCTCAGCTCCGGGCCGACCTTGCGGCCTTTGCCCTCGATCTGGTGGCAGTTCTGGCAGAGCACGGTCGCGTTCTTGAAAAAGAGGTCGCGGCCCCGCTCAGCATTGCCGGAGATCGCGAGCAGTTGAGCCGCATTGATCGACGTGCCGAGCCGGCGGACCCGTTGCTCTTCGGGGACGAACCGCTCGAAGAGATCGCGGACCACGGGGCTGGGGTGGGCCGAGCCGGACGCGATGGCTTTCGATTCGACGGTGGGATGTAGCGTCCGTTCGCCGACCGCGTGGGCCAGCCGCATCGATCCGCTGGTGCTGCCCAGCAAATGATCGAGATGCGGATCTTGGGGGGCCGGCGCGATCGAGGTCGATTTGAGCGCGGCGAGTGATTTCTCCTCGCGCTTGCGCTGCTCGACCAAGTGCGAGCGGGCCGGGTTCTTTTCGTCGGACGAGGGGAGCGAGGCGATCCAATCGTGAAACAACTGCACGGCCGCACGATCGACGACGTCCGAGCCGGCCTGCGGCATGCGTCCGCCGCCGAGCTTGGAAAGGCGATAGAGCATCACCGAGCGAAACGGGTTGCCGGGGGCGATGATTTCGGCCTCGGGAATGTCGAACTTTCCCTGCAGGGGCACGACGCCGAGGATGTTCATCTTTTCGCGCGATGTGCTGAATTCCAGCTCAATCTTCGCGTTGCCGCCGCCGTCGGCGACGTGGCATTGCGAGCAGTTCGCGTGCAAGTACGACCGCACGCGCGGCTCGAGCGCCGCCGTCGCTTCGTACGGATTGACAAGGTGATTCAGCTTTTCCGGAGGCCCGTCGAGTGCCGGCTTGAGGTAACCGGCCTGCTGCAGCCGGGTGAGCTGGTTCTTGCTGGGATCGGCCTCGTCCGGGCGATTCATCTGCAACGTGGAGAGTCCAAGCACGAAGTTGGCCGCCCGCGAGTGGCAGACCATGCACTCGGCACGGCTGAGATAGCGCCATGTCCGTTGCCGCGCGCCGCCGGGAGCGGCCGCATCCCGGACCCGGAACTTCCGTTCGCGACCTTCTTTGGGGACGAGACGGGCGTCGGTCTGGTCGTCGTTCCATTCGTAAGAGTAGCCGGCCCACTCGCCCCCTTGCCGGGTCATCAATCGCGTTTCGACGACTTTCCGGCTGGCTGGGTTGTTTGCCTCCATTTCGAGCGACAGAGTCTGCACGGCCACGGCGCCGTCCATAAACTCCCAGCCGCGGGAGGCAGCGGGGTTGATCGTGTCGCCATTCGGCACTGCCAACAGCCGCGTGATGCTCGCGCCGTCGTGCCAGCCGGGTGCGTTCACTGCGTAGGGAATGACCCCGGCCGCGGGCTTTTGCTCGGACACCGATTCGTAGATTCCCGTCTGGCTCAACAGCGTCGGGAAGTTGGAGGCGGCCTCTTTCGTGCGCGGATTCCGATCGAGCTGAAAAATCTCCCCCGACAAGGCGACGAGATACAGCTCATCGGCATGATCGCGACCAAAGCCGGCACAGTGATAGGTCGAGTCGGCCAGCACCCGGTGGTCGAGCACGCGGCCATTCTCGTAGCGGAAGCCCCAGACCGTACCCGTCTGGTAGCAGCAATAGATGTAGTGGTTGGCCAGCTCGGGCAGACGCTTGCCGTGATAAACGTAGCCACCGGTGATCGAGCGGGCCTCGGAATGGTGATGCTCGACGATCGGCGGGGAGATCGGTGCGGGGCCGATTTTGCGCTCGGGATAGAACGGATGCGAGCCCTCCATCACGCTCCAGCCGTAGTTTCCACCTCGCGTCACGAGGTAAATCATCTCCCACAGGTCCTGACCGACGTCGCCCAGCCACAGATTGCCCGTCGCCGGATCGAAACTCATTCGCCATGGGTTGCGGACGCCGAAGGCCCAGATTTCAGGGCGTGCCTTGGGGATTTTGAGAAAAGGATTGTCCTTGGGGATGCCGTAGGGCTTGCCCGGATCGGGATGATCGACGTCGATCCGCAGGATGCTGGCGTTGAGATCGGTGAGGTCCTGGCCCGTGATGGCGGGATCGGAGCCGGTCGTGCCGTCGCCGGCCGTGATGTAGAGATCGCCGTCGGCTCCAAAGGCCATGTCGCCGCCGTCATGCCCGGCCGAGGTCCACTCGATCAGGTTTTCGCCGCTGTCGGGGATGATGGCGTATGGAGGGGCGCTGGCGACGCGAAACCGCCAGATGGTGTCGCGCTCTTTGCGATCGCCGTTCGAGCCTTTTTGATTGCGGAGGTTCGCGAAAATGAAGACCTGGCGATTCTTCACGTAGTTAGGGTGAAAGATGATCGACAGGCATTCGCACGACTGGTCCTTGCCGACCGGGAAGGTGAGGATCGGCTGGACGTCTTTCGATTTCGGATCGTCTTTGATCGAGAACACAAGCCCCTTCGGATACTGCAGGATGAAGATGCGATCCGTGCCCGGTTCCGGCACCATGTAGACCGGGTTCTCGAACTTCACGCCGGGAAACGCGCGGCGAAATACATACGGATAGGGTGGCTCGGGGCTGCCAAGCACCTTCGACGTCGTCCAGCGGACGCGCGGGGTCGGCTTCGAGTCGGCGAGATGAGTAACCGGAGGCTTGGGGGCGGCCGGTTCGTTGACCGTTGTGGCTGCCGCGTTCGCGTTTTCGCCCCCGGCCGTGCCATTCGGCGCCAGCGCGGCGATCGTCAGGCAGGCGAGAGCGAGCGAGGCAAATTCAATTCGACATCGACGGCGCCGAGCCGCGTTCCTCGCGGTGTCGACCTTCACGTTTGTGTGCTGGTTTTCCCACAGCCAATGCATTCCGGACTCTCTTCGTGATTGCGGAACGGATTCCAATCGCAGCGGCTTGATTATAGACGCCGAGCCGCTGGAATTACCCGCGTGAGAGCCCGAACGGCGCCTCTTTGAAGCGCTGCCGCGCCCGGCGCGAACGCGGGCGCACAAACAGAGTGGGATGTACAAACTCAACGGGGCGAGAAAACGCGCGAGGTTTCGAGCGCCGACTGCCCGGCCTGATCGAAGGTCGCTTTGATTTCGACGTGACGCTGTGTCGCGTTGGCAGCGTCGGGCCGCACGGCGATGCGTACGGTCGCATTCTGTGCCCGGCCGAACTCGGAACCGGCGACTATCCACGTTTCGCCGGAGTACTTGGGCGAGCGGGCCAGCTGCGCGCGGGCGCGGCTAAAGCCGGCTTCGACCAGCCACTCTCCCTGCGACTGCAACTCCAGGCGATCGAAGTACCGCTGCTCGGCCAGCGAACCCTGCAAGAGGAGCGTGCCGATGATCGTCGCTAGTGACAGACAGACGAGCGCAATCAGTGCGGCGACTCCGCGCCGGGAGTTGGCCTGCCGCTTCGCTCGTCGTTTGTTTTGGTCGTTCATGGCGACGTCCTGACGGGCGCTGCTACTTTCGAAGGCAGAGTGCTGACGCGCGCGTCGCGTCCGACGATTGCTCCCAGGCGGATCGCCGCGGACGCTGTCACCGGACTCGCGCCGCCGGTGTTCGAGAGCCGCGGCGCGATCGTCAACCCGACTTCGCGTCCGCTGTCGGCCATCTCGAACGTCGGTCGGGCCGAGCCGATGCGGAACTGCTCGCGCCGCTCGACCGTCTTCCCTTGCTGGACGACGCGGCTGATGGCTCCCGACTGGGGCAGCGTGCGGTACTCGATCGTCCGGGCATCGGCCAGCTCGAGGATGATCCCGCTTTCCTTCTTCGATCCACCGGACAGCCGCGCGCCTCGGGCGGCATGAACGTCGGCATGAAACGTGTGCGACAGCTGCGTGAGTGCCATCGCGTCGCGGAGTGCCTCAGCCGATTGTGACTGGGCCCGCAGCAGGAAGACGATGGTTCCCGCCGCCAGCGGCAGGACCACAGCCATCAGCGACAGCACCACGGACATCTCGATCAGCGTGAAACCGCCGCAAGTCTTCGCACCAGTGGAGCGGGAGATTCGCTTCATCACTTTTCCCCTCCCGGCTCGAAAACCCACGACGTCAATTTCACTTCCTGCGGGCGCTGGCCCGCTCGTTCCGTCCAGGAGACTGCGACCGAAATCTTCTTGCCGCGCGGCGGACCCGCCTGGTCGGTCACAGCGACGGCCAATCGTGGATCTCCCAAGAATCGTTTTGCCTCGGCGGGGAGCTGCAGGTCTTGAACGGATTGGGCCGTGATCGACGGCCAGGGACGCGCGTTGATCCGGTCGAGCATCGTCGTGGCGGCCTCGAGCGCGCAGCGTTTCTTGGTCGCGACACGATGCAGGCTGGCCGACCACTGGACCAAGAGAGCGGAGGTCGTCACAACCACGCCCAGCACGGCAGTCGCCGCCATCATTTCGAAGATCGTGAATCCCCGCCGCCGCGAGGGCCGAACGTTGGGCGAGCCTTCGTTCTGATGCTTCGTCTCGGCTACGGCTTTCACAATTTCACCTGAATCAGGTGGACGATCGGATAGAAGATGCCGATGCAAATCACGAAGACCAAGAGGCCGATGCCGGCGATCACGGCCGGCTGCACCGTCTCGACGACCGATTCCATCAACGTGCGGTGTCGCCGGTCGATATTGTCGGCGATCGCGTCGAGCACCCAGGGCAGATTGCCCGCACGCTCGGCGCAGGCCAGGGCATCGGCTTCGCGGCCGCTCAACAGGCCGGCATCAGCCAGCGGTTGAAAGCTGTGATGCCCGCGGACAATCTGCTCGCGGAGCCGGCGAAGGCGGCGGCGAATGCCGCGGTGCGGATGGTGCACTTCGAGCGACTCGATGCCATACGACAGCGGATGGCGGCAGGCGACCGTTTGTGCCAGGCTGCGCAGCACGCCGGGCGTTTCGAGTCGTGGGTAAACGAAACTGGCAAGCCCCGTGTTGACTCCCGCCCAGCCACCGCGGCGAGTCACCACGAACAATCCCCACGCGATCAGGCCCAGAAAGGCAGCCAGGAACACGTACCAGTAGGCCCCAGCGGCGTCGACCAGGGTCAGCATCAGCCGCGTCGGGGCCGGCACGGGGGCATCGAAATCGTGAAAGATTCGCATGAAGCGGGGGACGATCCAGTACAACAAGAAGGCGATCAGCCCCGCGCTCAGCAGGAAAAAGCAGGTGACGTAGAACGTCAGGCCGGCCATGGAGAAGCGCCCCTGTAGCCGCTCCTCTTCGCGACGGCGAAATCGCATCGCTTCCTGGTTGGCAATCTCCGCGACGTTTCCGAGATCCTCGGCCAGCCGCAGCGCGGTGACCGTTTGCGGCGGCGTGAGCCCGGGAATCGAACGCAAAGCCTCGGAGAGTCGGTCACCCCGCCGTAAGCGGTTGGCCAACTCACGCAGTCTGCGGCGAAAACGCCCGCGCGACGCATCGGCCAGCGCCTCGCACTCTTCGGCCAGTGGCGTCTGTGTCCGCATGGCGACGGCCAGAATCAGCAACAAGCTCTCCTGCTGTACGCGGATCGTACCTCCGAACAGGGCCGCCGCCAGGAAGTAGATTCCCGCCAACGGGCTGAGCGGCATCAGTGTCAGCGTCCAGCCGACAAACCGCAGCAGGCCGACGCGGTACTCGAGGCGCCGCTGTTCGTCGATTGGAGGAGGGAACAACAGGGAGGTGCCGACGCGTGACTGCAGCCAGCCCCCACTCACGATCAACAGCGAGTAGATCAGCCCGGCCGTGTAGCCGATGAACCGCCAAAAGTCGAAAGCAGGCGTCGCGCTGAGATAGAACGGCGCCCCCAAAACGCAGACAAAGCCCCACAAACCGACGGCCACGCCGCCCCGCCCAATCACTCGGAGCAGGGCATCGATCGCGCGGCTGCCCGCGTTCATGTGCCGGTTCGAGGCGATCGAAGCCGTCACCAACATGGCAACCCCCAGGCAGAGCTGGAGGCACAGCACCGAATAAACGACAGCCGCAACTTTTACCATCACGTCGTAACTTCGATCAGAGCATCGAATAGATCAATTGGACCATTGGGTAGAGCAGTGCCGCCATGAACAGCCCGGTTCCGCCCAAAACGCCGACCACCACCAACGGCTCGATCAGGATTCCCGACAGCGTAATTTGCAGCCGAGCCTGGTTTTCGTAGATGCGGGCCGACGCGCGCAATGCGTCGACGAATGTCCGGCCCCGGTCTTTCCAGTGGAAGACGTGCACGAGCTGCGGCGAGATGGTCGCCAGCCGGCGGAAGAGCTCGGTATCGTCGCCGCCCCGTTCGAGGCACTGAGCCAGCGCCTCGAACCGCTCATCCAGGTCTGCGTCGCCGGTGCCGCGGGCCGCCAGGCGGATTCCCTCGGCCAGCGGCACCTGACCGGAGACGAACATCGCCAGCAACTCGCAGAACGCAGCCAGACCCGAGCAGCGGAACATCATGCCGATGAAGGGAATGCCCGCCAGGCAGCGATGCAACAGCACTTTGCCGCCGAACGCATAGAGCAAGAGCGGCACGCCCGCGATCACCGTTAGCAGGCCGGCCAAAATCCAGTAGCCGTAAGTCCGCAGCACCGTCGAGGCGATGTCCAAGAGCTCGATCACCGGAAGATCGTCGACGCTGCCGGTCAAGCCGCCGCTGCTGTAGATCGCGACCATGTCGGGCACGATGAAAATCAGCCCGCCGACGGCTGCCAGCAATCCGCAGGTGAGCAGCGCGACTGGATAGATCAGTGCAGCGCGGCAGCGGCGACGCAGGTCGATCTGCCGCCGCACGTGATGCAGAAACCACTCCATGATCTCGCCGAGCCGTCCCGTGCGGATGCCCAGCACGATCAGGCCGCTGATGTGCCCGGGGACCGCCCGGTTCTCGCCGCCGAGGGCCGTCTCGGGCGGCTCGCCCCGTTCGAGGCGTTGACACAGGTTTTCCATGCTCCGCCGCATGGAGCGCGAAGGAAGTTCCTGGCTCAGTGCACGCAGCCCGGGAGTTAGCGGCAATTGCGAGCGGGTGATTTGCGCGATCCGGCCGGCGAGCGCGGCAAGATCCTCGGCTCCAATCGGCATCTCGCTTGGTTGATGGGCCTCTGAGGCCTGCGCATCGGCCGGCTCGAGAATGGTGTGCCAGACGGAATCGGCGGAGACGGCGACCGGCGCCTGAGTGGCGACGGCCACTGCCGGCTGACGCGCGGTGACTTCCGTCTGTTCCAGGAGTCGCTCGATTTTCAGTCCTTGCCGGCGGAGCTGGTTGACCGCGTCGATCGACGAGCGCGCTTCGAGCTGCCCCTCGTGGGAGTCACCCGTCGAATCAGAGGCGAGGTAATGGAATTTGGGCATGCCAGGAACCGCGGTCGCGGGCCAATCAGTGATTGGTCCCTGCGATGACTTGCATAAACAGATCGCGCATCGGCAGGAACACCATGACGCAATAGAGGGCGACGGCCGAGCCGCCGATGACCACCGTCAGGATCAACGGCGCCGACAGAGAAAAGAGCTGACGCTGCGAATCGGACCGGCGACGATAAATGTCGGACAACGTCGCCATCACCGCGGCGAGCCCTCCCTGATCGTTGCCCGAGGCCAGCATCCAGCGGGTAAATGCGGGCAGAGCGACGGCCGTCTGCAACGCCTCGCCGAACGGAACGCCGCGACGCAGGTCGGCGGCAATGCGTCGACATTCGTCGGCCAGGCGGCGGTTGCCTGTCGCCGTCGAAGCCAACTCCAGCGACACGGGGAGCGGCACTTCCCGGTCGACCAGGATGGCCAGCAGCTGACAGAAGCCGGCGCTCTGGCTGTCGCGGACAATGCGGCCGACCCACGGCAGCACGTGAATCCTCTCGAGCAGTGCCGCCGACGGTCTGACGAACGGCAACGGAATCACGCCGGCCGCCAGCAAGACGAACAACACCAGCACCGGCAGGATCGGTCCCCAATAGATCATGGTCCGCGAGAGAAACTCCAACGCCTGCAGCAGTGGTTGCGGCGTGCCTCCCGACACGGCCACCAGACCGTTGATCCGCGGGACCAGCTCTTTGAGCAGCAAGAGAAAGAAACCGTAAGCGATCGTGAAGAGCAGTACCGGGTAGACGAGGGCCGCACGGATTTGGTGCTGCATCTCGAGCAGCGTGCGGGCGAAGGCGCCGGCCGAGACCAGCGCGTCGTTCAGGCGATTGGATCGCAGGCCGGCTTCGACAATCGCGAGATAGGACAGCGGAAACTGCACGCCGCAGTCGTCGAGCGCCTCCCGCACCGAGGACCCGCGCCGGAGTTCTTCGCGGAACCGGCCCGTGATCTGACGGATGCTCTTGGGCGCGTCCGCGCCGCCCAGGCCGACTTCGATCGGCAGACCGACCCGCACGAGGGCGACGACCTCCTCGTTAAAAGCAATCAGGTCGGTCAGCGAGATCGGCTTGACGGCCGACGGCCAGCCTGCGGACGGGCCGGAGGGCTCGTCGGCGGGCGGATTGGTTTGAGAGGGCTCAATTCCAGACATAGTCTCCCTGTCCCAAAGGACGGGCGAGACCGAAAAATTCGTCTAGAGACGGCCGAAACAGCCGGCAAATCCCCGGCATCGCAGTCCGGATTGACATTCGCCCCTGGGCGCTGGCCCTTAGGTATTGTCCGTTTTGACTTCGACCTGCAGGGCGCCCAGCAGCTTGGTCAACTCGGCCTCTTTGCGGTTCACGAAGAAGACATTGTCGAGCACAATGGCCCGCCGCTCATCGCTGGGATGCAGCACCAGCCGGCCTGAGCCGAGCAGCAAGTACTCGATCAGGTCGTTGATCTCCTTGTCGATTCGCAGGCTGGGAGCAGCAAACCGCTCCATATTCGCCCAGATACCGTGGTGGTGCAAAAGCTCGTTCGGGCGGACTTCCCAGAAATCGAATTGCGTGTTCACCCACACGCCGACAAACAGCACACCGAGCATGATGGCAAACAGGAAATAAAACTTGGCGTTGGCGTAGGGAGTGAGCTTCGCCAGCAGGTGATGCAGCGTGGGCCACCATTCTGGGAATTCGGTAAAGAAGAACCAGCAGGCGATGCCGACCGCGACCATGGCGAAGAAGACCGTCAGCGAGGTTGTCCGAGGAAAGTCGAAGGCGATCACGCTCAGGTTGATCCCCAGGACCACGAGGAAGATCAACGAGAGCACGTGCTCGCCGCGGCCGTCCGCGTTCCCCGTCGCGTAGGCGTAAAATCCGGCAATCAGCGCGACGATGAGCGACGGGTAGAGAAAAACGATCTTGGGGTGCGGAACGAGGTAGATGCGTTGCTTCGTATCCACCCCCGGCCCGATCATGCTCGACATGGTGTTCTCCCTTGGGTTCGTTGCAAATCTAACGACCGGTCGTGCTAGTTTCCACCAATTTCACCGTCGCGGCGCGCCGGAGCGTACCGAGCGGGACGCCACTGCGAGTCTGTGGCAGCGAAACTGCCGCCGGCTGCGAAACGCTGTGTGAGGCAATTTTCGGGCCGCCGATCCTTCGCGGTCCCGAAGCAGAGAGTCGAACGGGGTCAGGCGACCGAAACCGGCCGTAGCGTTCCGTCCTGATACGCTTCGGGCGCGTCGCCCACGCACTTGAGCCGCCGCGAGAGGGGAAAATCGTTGTGCACGCCGACACTCATGGCCGCGTGCTGCGTGTCGACCGCCTCCGCCAGGCTTTCGAGCTGGAAGGCCGGCCATTTCGTTTCCAGTTTCCGCAGCAGGTCGAGCCCGTGGTAATGCTGCCTCAACTGATCGGGCAGCAGGGCCGAGAGGGCGACGGCGGCGACGGCCGTGCGTCCCAATTGTGCGTGGGCCAGAATTCGTACGCCGCTGTGTTGATAGAGGATACAGCAGATCAGCTCGTCGGGCAGGTTCCAGCAATGGGCTAGGCAACCGCCGGCCAGCGCGTGGTCCCAGCCGAATTGTTTCTGTTCGAACTCGCAGAGTGTCTCCGGGTGATTGGCGCGGGACTGCACGAAGTCGAGATAACCTTCGAGCAGGTCATTGGTCAGCACGGGGAGCAAAAAGTCCTGCAGCAGTCCGCCGGCGAAGGCCACTTCAATGTCGGTCCCCAACAACTTGGCGACTTCCCGGGCGAAGAGGGCTTTTTGCAGGCAGGCGTTCCAGAACGCGCTTTGATTGATCAGCTTGGACTTGCGGGATCGCAGCGCGGCCTCGGTGCCGGTCGCGAAGACCAGCATCCGCGAGCGGCGGCGTCCCAAGAGCGACAGCGCCTGCTGCACAGTTTTGGCCTTTTGACGCAGCCCCAGAAACGACGAGTTGACGTACCGCAACAGCTCGATCGTCAGGCTGGCATCGGTTTCCAGGATTTTGGCAAGCTCTTCGCTCGGCACCGCTTCATTTGTGGAGCGTTGCATAAAGAGCGTGACCGCGTGCGGCAGCGCCGGCAATTGGATCGTGGGCGGAATCGCCGTCATAGCGAAGCCGCTCAATCCTTCGGCGCGAATGGCCGCCCAATCCATCGCTGTCCCTTTTCACTCAGACTCTTCGCCGCCGGCCGTCGATTCTTTGAAAGAAACGCTCGTCCGGACCCTGCGGATCACGACTTTTTTGGAATTACTCAGCCCGGCCGACGAACCCCGTTTTCAGCCGGGATGACCGACGTACCATTCCACGGTTTGCTTGAGCCCCGTGTGCAGATCGACGGTGGGTGCGTAATTCAGTTCGCGCTGGGCGGCCGAGATATCCGCCCACGAGTGCTTCACGTCGCCGGCGCGGGCCGGACCGAACTCGGGATTGAACGGTTTCCCCAACAGCCGACAGATCTCTTCGAGCAGGTCGAGCACCGACAGCGAGCTGCCGCAGGCGACGTTGTAGACCTTGCCCGACACGTCCGGCGCGGTGGCCGCCCGCAGGTTGGCTTCGACGACGTTCGCCACATGCGTGAAGTCGCGCGACTGCGAGCCGTCGCCAAAGATCGTCGGCCGCCTGCCTTCCAAAATCGCGGCGACGAAGAGCGGAATCACTGCCGAATAGGGGCTTTTCGGATCCTGTCGCGGTCCGAAAACATTGAAATAGCGGAGCCGCACCGTCTCGAGCGGATAACACGCTGCGAACGATTCGCAATACAATTCGCCGGCCAACTTGGCGGCGGCATAGGGCGAGAGCACCTGCGGCAGCTGACTCTCGGTCTTGGGCATTTGTTCCTGGTTGCCATAGCAACTGCTCGAAGCGGCGTAAATCACGCGGCGGACGCCCGCGTGTCGGCACGCGTCGAGCAGGGTGACGGTCCCGGTTACGCAGGCCGTGTGAGTCTCCAGCGGCAGCTCGATGCTCCGCGGGACCGAGGCGAGCGCTGCGTGGTGAAAGATGACTTCGATGCCGCGGACTGCGTCTGCCATCGCACGCGAGTCCGCGATGTCGCCCTTCACGAACTCGACGCGGCCGGCTGGCAGGTGCGCGAGGTTCTCTTTTTTGCCGGTGCTCAAGTCGTCGACGACGCGGACTGTCTCGCCGCGCTCCACCAGACTCGACACCAGGTGCGAGCCGATGAAGCCCGCGCCCCCCGTCACCAGGTACTTCGTCACGATAGAATTTCCTCGCTCTGGCCGGAAAAGCCCCCGAGAACTGTAGCATTCGCCCGCTAAAAAAAGGCCGCCAGCGGCTGCAAAAATCGCCGCGATCGGGGTCCGGCGCGCGTTTCGCACGAGCCCGCGGGCGCCGTTAGAGTCGTTTCACACGGTCACGTCGGCAAAGCCCGTGCGTCCGGTCCGGCTGCTGCGGGCCTATTGGGAACGCCGCTGAACAACGGCCCAGATGAGCCGATGGTCCGACCCGTTGCCGGTACCGATGCCGCAGGTCGCCACGTTCCAATGGTTGTCGGTCAGGATGTGGTCGATGCGGACCCAGGGAACATCGTTGAGCCAGTGGCGGTGCGGGCTGCAGGGGGCGGTGTAACCCAACCCCCAGCCGACCTGGTCGAAGGCATTGTCGAATCCCTGCCACGCCTCGCCGTAAATCTCGCTGACTGTCGGCGTGTTGAAATCACCGACGACGAGCGAGGGAAGTTGGCGCGGCGTGTTCCGCTCGACGTCGGCCCGGCATTCGAACGCTTCGTCGCGGCGCCACTGCGTGTACTTTTCGATGAAGGCCGCTGCGGTTCCGTCGAGCAGTGTGTGCACCGACAAATCGTTGAAGCCAAAGCGGGCCGTGGTGAGATGCAGATCGTGAAGCACGATCGGCCCGCCGGGCGCTTCGATCTCGACCGAGAGTCCTGAGAGGCGATCGAAGGGCTTGGACCGGCAGACGCCGACCCGCTTGATCGGATAGCGCGAGCCGAACCAATACTCGTCTTCCTGAATCGTGTGCCAGCCGGGAAATGTCGTGCCCAGGCGAGGATCGGTCCAAAGTGCTTCCTGCAGAGCGACGACGTCGGGCCTTTTGTCGGTGATTTCGCGGAGGACCAGGTCGAAATCGGGTTCATAGCGCTGGACGTTGCAGCTCACGATCCGCAGCCCGCCGGCTTCATCGACCGGCAGCACGAGCGGAACGCGGCCGCCCATCAGCGGGAACGCGGCGACCAGCACGCCGGCCAGGTTCACCCACACCATTCGACGATAAGCGAAGAGGGACACGAGCAAGAAAAATGCGGGGAGGACGAGGAACGCGTGCCGAGGCACAAACGTCAAAATCGTGCCCCACCAGGTTCGTTCGGAGACGAACCATAGGATGCCGGTTGCCGCCAGGATGCCGGCGAGCGAAAGCCAGGAAACAACGCGGAGCGCCCGCTGAAAGAGGGTCAGTCCTCGCACGGGCGTTTGCGGGGCCGACGGAGCCGGAGCGCTCGGCTCGGTCGTCGGCTGGGACATGAATCGGGGCCCTTCGCCAAGTCAGTTACGGTCGGCAGTCGGAGTTGGCAGCCGGTTCGGGCGGGCTGCGCCTCGGTGACGATAGCTCTTTCACGCGCGCGGCGTCTAGGTTCGCCTGCTCGCGATGGAGCGTCTGGACGTCAGCAAAGGACTATGGCCCATCAGCGGACGATTCGCTTCGGCCCGGCGTCGCCCGTTCGCAAGCGCGGCACGCGGGCCGGTTCGGGAACCGGGCAGCCCTGGCCGGGGATCGACTCCCATCCGGCGTGCGCTAGGCGGACCGACTTGCCGAAGAACCGCGCCGGCACGCAGAGCACCTTCCACCAACGGTCCCCGGTGACGAAGAAGAGCCCCACCAGCGCGCCCAGGTAAAGCGACTCGTGCACCAGCAACACGTGCAGATAGAACGGGTCGTTCGACAGGCAGGCGTTGCTCACGAAGGCCGCCAGCAGGAACAGCGGGCCGATTCGCCGCAGTTGCTTGTGCGTCCACGAGACCCAAAACATCAAAAGCGAACGCGCGTTCAAGTGCGACGACAACTGCTGCAGTCCGCGGCGAAAATCGAGTCCCTGCTTTTTGCCGGCGCGGTATTCGGCCTCGAATGTCGGCGGCGTTTCTTCGACCGCAATCGCCGTATCATCGTAGACCAGCCGATAACGACGGCGAGACGCGGACCCCTCGTTCGCTGCCGGCGCAGCGGCCGCGTCCTGTGGAGTCGACAATGAGAGGTTGCGGCGGACCGCATAAATGCCGCTGTTCACCCGCGACAGCGCACCCAGCCGCGCCTCGGCCCCCTCGATAAAATTCTCGAACTTCCAAAACAGGCCGCTCAGGCTGCGGCCGGTTGTCGGATCGATGGGCAGGTGCTTGCCGCACACGGCGCCGACGTCGGCCTGCTGAAAGTGCCGGACGAGGCGGCGGAGCGCGTCGGGTCGCATCATCGTGTAGACGTCGGTGAAGACGACGATTTCGCCCGTCGCCTTGGACACGCATTCGGTGAGGACGGTGGCCATGCCGAGCTGCTCGGAAAGCTGCACGACCTTCACCCGCGAGTCGTCGAACGAGCGGGCCAAGAGCGCGGTGAGATCTCCCTCGCCGTCGCAGCCGACCAGGATCTCCAGCCGATCGGGCGGGTAATTGAGGGCCGCCGCGTTCTGCAGGCGATCGACGATTAAGCTCTCTTCGCGGCGAGCGGCGATCAACAGCGTCACCCGCGGCCACGAATAGAGCCTCGTGCCGTCCAGCTCGGGAGCGGCCGCTTCATTGCGGGCCAGCCGCGACGCCAGCGCGATCGCCAGCGGATACACGACAAACGCGTAAAGCGCCAGTCCGAGCGAACTCCACAGGACCACGAGTTCTGCCGATTGCATCGAGCGTTCCTGCCTTGCCTCGGTCGATCGATTGTTCCGGTCGCAGCGGGGCTGCCGCCTGCGCGGCCGCGCTCGGCAATGCGATCGCTCCGCGCGGCTCTGGCGACTGGAAATATAGGTCAAAGGTTCACGCCGGAACGGCCCGAGCGCCGGAAGTTTGTCGCTCGGCGGGCAAAACAGCGCCGTTTCTCAGCAGATTTGCAGGCCGGAGGGTGCGGACGGGCGCGAGCGCTGGCGAGCAGGAGGCACAAGCGGGCGCGTTTACGGCTTGCCTGCAGCTACGGCTTGTCCGGCCAGGGGACGCGTTTGCCCCGCGGACTCCGCGAACGCTGACGACCGCGCCGCTGCCCGGGCTCCGCGAAGCCGGCCGAATCGACGTCTTCCTGCTTCACCGACTGGCCGAGGCGTTTTTTCAGCAGCACGATCTGGTCCCGCAGCTTGGCCGCCCGCTCGAAATCGAGCGCCTCGGCGGCACGCAGCATCTCCGCCTCGAGCTCGTTGAGATATTCCTGCGTGACAAACTGCTCGACGTTCGGCTGCCCGACCGCGTCCTGCACCACGCGCTGGGCCGCGACTTCTTCTTCGATGCCGCGGCGGATCGCTTTCTTGATCGTTTCCGGCGTGATGCCGTGCTCTTTGTTGTATTCCATCTGCAGCGCTCGGCGGCGGTTGGTTTCGTCGAGCGCTCGCTGCATACTCTCGGTCACCTTGTCGGCATAGAGCACAACCTCGGCGTTCACGTTGCGGGCCGAGCGGCCGATCGTCTGGATCAGGCTCGTCTCACTCCGCAAGAAGCCTTCCTTGTCCGCGTCGAGAATGGCCACGAGCGATACCTCGGGCAGGTCGAGCCCTTCCCGCAGCAGGTTGACGCCCACCAGCGCGTCGAATTTCTGTTCCCGTAGCTCGCGAAGAACTTTCACCCGCTCAAGCGCGTCGAGCTCCGAGTGCAGCCACTGGCAGCGGACGCCCTCCTCGATCAGGTACGAGCTCAAGTCTTCCGCCAGCCGCTTGGTGAGCGTGGTGACCAGCACGCGCTCGTTGACGGCCGCCCGTTTTTGGATCTCTTGCAAGAGATGCGGCACCTGGCCGCGCGCCGGCTCGACCCGGATCATCGGGTCGATGAGGCCGGTGGGTCGAATGACCTGCTCGACGACCTCGCCCTCGCTTTGCTGCAATTCCCAATCGGCCGGCGTCGCCGAGACGAAGACCGTCTGCCGGCGGCGGGCGTGGAACTCGTCGAACTTGAGCGGCCGGTTGTCGAGCGCCATCGGCAGGCGGAAACCGTGCTCGACCAGCGTGGTCTTTCGTGAATGGTCGCCAGCGAACATGCCTTTCACCTGCGGCATGGTGGCGTGCGATTCGTCGACGAAGAGCAAAAAATCATCGGGGAAAAAGTCCAGGAGCGTGTAGGGGGGCTCGCCCGGTTTGCGGCCGGAGAGCGCCCGGCTGTAGTTTTCGATGCCTGGGCAAAAGCCGGCTTCGCGCAAGAGCTCCATGTCGTAGCGCGTGCGGGCTCCCAGTCGCTGGGCCTCGAGCAGTTTGCCCTGACTGCGAAAGTCCTCCAGCCGGCCGTCGAGTTCTCCCTGGATCTCCGTGAGCGCCCGCTCGATGCGGTCCTGCGGCAACACGAAGTGCTTGGCCGGGTAGATGTAGATGTCTTGCAGCCGGCGGGCCTCCTCGCCGGTGAGCGGATTGATCATCGACACGCCGTCGATCTGGTTGCCCCAGAGCTCGATGCGATAGGCAAACTCTTCATAGGCGGGCCAGCACTCGATGACGTCGCCGCGGACGCGGAACTTGCCGCGGGCCGGATCGAGATCGTTCCGCTCGTAGTGGATGTCGATCAGCTTGTGCAACAGCTCGTCCCGGTCGACGGTGTCCCCCACGCGGAGCGGGACCATCATCTCCAGGTAGTCCTTGGGCGAGCCCAAGCCATAAATGCAGCTGACGCTGGCGACGACGATCACGTCCCGCCGGCTGACGAGGGCGCTCGTGGCCATCAGCCGCAGGCGATCGATTTCCTCGTTGATCGAGGCGTCCTTCTCGATGTAGATGTCGCGCTGCGGGATGTAGGCTTCCGGCTGGTAGTAGTCGTAGTAGCTGACGAAATAGGCGACCGCGTTATTCGGAAAGAAATCCCGAAATTCGGCAAAGAGCTGGGCCGCCAGCGTTTTATTGTGCGAGAGGACGAGCGTCGGCCGCTGAATCTGGGCGATGACGTTGGCCATCGTGAAGGTCTTGCCCGACCCGGTGACGCCCAACAGCACCTGGCTCCGCTTCCCTTCGCGCACGCCGCGGACGAGCGAACGAATGGCCTCGGGCTGATCGCCGGCCGGCTGAAATTCGCTGACGAGCTCAAACTGTGGCACGCGGTTTCACCTCGCAAAGTCATCCCTGTCTCGCCACCAGCGCCCACGCGCCCGGCGAGCCGTCGGCGTAAGCCGCCGCGTGCTTCATTTCTGAATCAGGCTCGGGTCGCTCCCGCACGACGACTCCGCTAACCGACCCTTCGCAAGACCGGCAGCGCATCACTCAGCCGTATTATAGCGGTCAGCGGTCAAGACGGGCGGCAGTCGCAGTCGTCGCGGTCATGCACGGGACCGGAGGGCTCAGGCCGCGCTTTGGGCCGCCGGGCTCGGATGCGGGCCGGCCAACTGTTGCAGCTTGCTGAGCGCCTGCGACTCGCCGACGAGCGTTTCGGCCAGTAGGGCCGTGGCCTCGGAGTCCCCGGCGCAGGCGGGGAGGGCCAGCTCGATCTCGCGGACAATCTTCTGCTCGTTTTCGACCACGTGCGGCAGCACGAAGATTAGCGACAGAAAGTGCAGATCAGTAAAGTCGGGAAAGGCCCCGAAATCGATCGTCCAGCGGCGGCCGTCCAAAAGCTCGGCCAGTTTGCGCACGCGCTCGGACTGGGCGGCGATCAGCTGGTCGATTTCTGCCCGCAGCGCGGCCGAGTGGGAGCCCGTCCAGGGCCATGCTTCGGCCGCGTACTGCAAGAGGCTGCGACGCAGCAGGACCAGCACACCGTTAAGAACGTCGTTATGTTGCATCGAGCGGTTTTGCGAGCGTTAGCCGGACAGTTGGGAAGGGGCCCTACAGTTTCTCGTGCGATTCGGCGGCCGGCTGTTCGGCCGCGAGCCGCGCGACTTGCGTCTTGGGTGATGCTTCAAAGATCGAGGCGGCGGCCGTCTGCGTCAGCCGCAGCACGGGCGTCACGCCGATGCCGGTGAGCAGCACGGGGATGGCGATCACGATCGCGAAGGCGCCGCCCGGTCCAAACTCGCCGGCCGCGCGGGCGCCCTCGGGACGCGGCGCGATGTACATCGCCTTCAATACGCGGATGTAATAGAACAGGCTGAAGACGGTGTTCACGCCGCCGATCACCAGCACGCCCCACATCATCTTGTTGACGTAGCCGGCCTGCAGCAGCGGCGCGAAGATCGACCACTTGGCGAAGAACCCGCCGAACGGGGGCAGCCCGATCAGGCTGAACATGCAGACGGCCATGCAGAGGCAATAGCGCGGCGCCTGCTGGGCCAGACCGTTATAGTCATCGATCTCTTCGCTAAAGATCTCGTTGCGAATGAGGGCTACGACCGCAAACGCCCCCAGGTTCATGAACATGTAGACGACCAGGTAGTAAAGCAGCCCCTCGATGGCGCGCGTCACATTGAACGACACGTCGACGTTGGGGACTTTGGGTCCGTTGGCGATCACCATCATTGCGGAGACGGCCATCAGCATGTAGCCGGCATGCGCGATGGTGGAGTAGGCCAAGAGCCGCTTGACATTGCGTTGCGAATAGGCGGCCAGATTGCCGAAGGTCGCCGTGAGCGCTGCCACCATGCCCAGGCCAAGCCCCAATGCGTAGTTGAGGTGCGTCAGTCCTTCGACGTGCTCGCCGATCAGGATGTGGCAGAAACGGATCAAGAGGGCAAACGCGGCCGCCTTCGACGCGACCGAGAGATAGCCGGCCACTTCTGCCGCGGCGCCCTCGAAGGCGTCCGGGCACCAGAAGTGAAACGGCACGATCGACAGCTTGAACGCCAGGCCCACGAAGACCATCAAGGCCCCCAACAGGACCGTGCGGACGGTCGCGTCCTTCATTCCCGCGGTGCCGATCACCTGGTCGAGGTTGGCGGCCATCTCGGTGAAGTTGGGCGTTCCCAACAGACCGGCCATCAGGCTGATGCCGTAAAGCATGACGCCCGCGGCCCCAGCCCCGTAGACCACGAACTTGAGCGACGCTTCGCTGCTCTTGGGGCGGCCCTTGAGGAAGCCGACCATCGCGTAACTGGGAACGCTGGCCATCTCGACGCCCAGGAACAGGATCAGCAGGTTGTTGGCACTGGCCATCAGCAACATGCCGAGCGTGGCACCGAAGAGCAGCGTGTAGAAATCGGGACCGTCCTCGTAGTCGGGAATGCCGGAGATGGCCGTCAGCGCCGTCACGAAGATCAGGAACGTCGTCAGGAACAGGCGGAAGAAGACGGTGAACTGATCGAAAACCAACAAGCCGGTGAACAACTTCTGGCTCGTTTGCGTGCCTTGGAGCAGGTTGTAGTACTCCGCGGCCGCGAACCCGAGTGCGACTAAACCACCTAAGAGGGCGATGGCGACGGGGCGAATCAACCGGTCCAGGCCGACGAGCCGGAACAAGAGCAGGACGACGATCGTGGCGCAGATCGTCAGCTCGGGCGCGAACAAGAACAACGACTTGCCGGTCGTGTCTCGCATCAAGGCGTCGAGCAGAGTTTCAAAATTCATCGGGCACTCAGCGTTTCGTCGTCATCCGGCCGGTGATTGGCTGCGGGTGAATTGGGCTCGCGAATTCGGGCACTCGTGTCTTTG
>Ga0210390_10000392_pt1 | contig 48115 bp, 45 predicted proteins | sample IncBWH11OmetaG_FD_161050 | JGI IMG/M metagenome (GOLD analysis project Ga0210390, IMG submission 161050) | Forest soil microbial communities from Barre Woods Harvard Forest LTER site, Petersham, Massachusetts, United States - Inc-BW-H-11-O ... | reverse complement strand
CGGTGGTTGAATCTGGACGTAAACCAGGGCGAATTCGTCGCCTTCATGGGCCCCAGCGGCTCCGGCAAGACTACTCTGCTCAATTTGCTTGGCGGGCTCGACGTGCCGTCGCACGGGAGCATCACCGTGGCGGGCGATGAGATCACGCACATGTCCAGCGGCAAGCTGACGCAATGGCGCGCGCGGCACGTGGGCTTCATCTTTCAGATGTATAACCTGATTCCGGTGCTCACTGCTTTCCAGAACGTGGAGCTGCCGCTGCTGCTCACCAAACTCTCGAAGTCCGAGCGGCGCACGCATGTGGAGACCGCGCTCGGGGTCGTTGGCCTCGGCGACCGCATCAACCATTACCCGAGGCAACTCTCGGGCGGACAAGAACAGCGCGTAGCGATTGCGCGTGCAATCGTAGCCGATCCGACTTTCCTGCTGTGCGACGAGCCAACCGGCGACCTGGACCGCAAGAGTGCTGATGAAATACTTGAACTATTGCAGCGCTTCTCCAAGGAACACAACAAGACCATCCTGATGGTTACGCACGATCCGATGGCCGCCGAAAGAGCTCAAGCAACACTTCACCTAAACAAGGGCGTGCTGGTGGAAGGTGGACGTGTGGGGAGCATGGCATGAAATTTCTTCACCTTATACTTGCGAATTTAAAGCGCAAGAAACTGCGCACGATTCTCACGGTGGGCTCGTTTGCGGTGGCGCTGTTTCTGTTCGCATTCCTGGCAGTGGTGAAGGGCGCGTTCGGGCGCGGAGCGGACATCGCTGGCGCGGATCGTCTGGTGATCATCAACCGTATCTCGATCATCCAGCCGCTTCCCTTGTCCTACCGCGACCAGATCCTGCGCATACCGGGCGTGAAGTCCATTACACACAATAACTGGTTCGGCGGGGTCTATCAGGACGAGAAGAACTTCTTCCCACAGTTCGTCATAGACCCCGAAAATCAGCGCCAGGTCATGTCCGAGCTGATCGTTCCGGATGATCAGTGGCAAAAATTCGTGGCAGACCGTGAAGGCGCGATCGTGGGAGCCAGAACCGCGCAGCGATTCGGCTGGAAGATTGGCGATCGCGTGCCCATAAAGAACGTCAGCTATGGCGCCAGCGGCACGTGGGAATTCAACATTGACGGCATTTATCACAGCGAGCATGCCGGCGGCGACGAAACTCAGTTCTGGTTTCAATGGGATTATTTCGAGGAACGCGTGGCGCAGGGATTCAAGGGAAACACCGGGTGGTATGTGCTGCGGCTCGATAATCCCGACGATGCCCCGCGCGTCGCGAAAGCGATTGACGACACATTCACCAACTCGTCGTACGAAACAAAGACGGAAACGGAATCGGCCTTTGCGGCGGGCTGGGTGAAGCAATTCGGCAACATCGAATTCCTGATTCTTTCCATCGGCATCGTGGTGTTCTTCACGCTGCTGCTGATCACTGGGAATACCATGGCGATCGCGGTTCGCGAGCGCGTCGGCGAGCTCGCCGTTTTGAAAGCGATCGGCTTCAGCGATTTTTCGATTTTAGTGCTGGTGCTGGCGGAAGCGCTGCTGATCGCGCTGCTCGGCGGCATTCTCGGCCTGGGACTTGCGATTCTGGCCGTGCCGGTACTGGGCAATGCGTTGAATGGCTTGCTGCCCGAACTTGTCCTGTCTCCGCAGATTCTTTCGCTGGGGCTTGCGACGGCGTTGTTGATCGGCGCGGCCGGTGGAATATTGCCGGGAGTTGGCGCGATGCGGATGCGCGTGGTCAACGCGCTGCGGAGGGTGTGAGATGGCGATCCCGGTAATCTACAATCTGCGCAGCGTGCGGGCGCGTTGGGTATCAGCGATCGTCGCCGTGCTCGGAATCGCGGGCACCGTGGGCGTATTCGTCGCCATGCTTTCACTGGCGAATGGGTTTCGCGCCACACTGGTCGCATCTGGTTCACAAGATAATGCCATTCTGATGCGCGCGGGCGCGACCGCGGAAATGATGAGCGGCATTACGCTGGAGAGCATCAAAATTGTTCAAGACGATCCCGGTGTTGCGCGCGACGCTTCCGGTCCGATGATCACTTCCGAAGTCGTCGTGGTCGCGCCTTTCCCGCTGCGTGCCACTGGAACCAACGCCAACGTGCAGGTCCGCGGCGTCTCGGGGAATGTGCTGACCATCCGCCGCAATGTGAAAATTGTTCAGGGGCGAATGTTTCAGCCGGGGCTTTCTGAATTGGTCGTCGGAACGAACGCCAACAAAACCTATTCGGGCTTGACGGTTGGCAATACCGTGGATTTCGGCGGCGGCCACTGGCGTGTCGTAGGCGTTTTTGACGCGGGCGGGAGCGCTTTCGATTCCGAAGTCTGGGCGGACGCGCGCGTGCTGGATGATGTGTACAAGCGTCCGACCAACATCTATCAGTCAGCGACCGTTCACCTCACTTCTCCAGCGGCTTTGCAGGGGCTGAAGGATTCCGTGAGCGCCGACCCGCGCCTGAATCTGGACGTGTTCCGCGAGGTTGATTATTACGCCAAGCAGTCCACGGCGATGACGCGGCTGATCACCGTGCTCGGCGGGCTTGTGGCGTTCGTGATGGCCATCGGCGCGATTTTCGGGGCACTCAACACCATGTATTCTGCGGTGTCGGAGCGTGGGCGCGAAATTGCCACGATGCGCGCGCTGGGGTTTGGCGGTCCCGCGGTGGTGTTCTCATTTCTGATTGAGGCTTTGCTGATCGCTTTCGTCGGCGGCGTGATTGGGTGCGTTGCGGTGCTTCGACTGAACGGGCTCACTACCAGCACGATTAACTGGCAGACATTTTCAAATCTGGCTTTCGCGTTCCGCATCACGCCCGGATTGCTGCTGAGCGGTTTGGTCTTCGCGCTGGTGATGGGTTTGATTGGGGGCCTGCTCCCGGCGATTAGCGCTGCTCGCCGGCCCATCGCGGTGGCGCTGCGCGAACTGTAACCGTTGGTTGAAGTTCACGTGCGCGAAACACCGTCGGTGCGCCGACAACTCGAGCATCGGTCGAAGCACGCCGCTTGCCGAGACACGTAAAGTGAATCCTTCATTTTTCAGATCGCATTTCTTTCCGCATAATTTTGTTCCTTGCGCTGCGAACGAGTTAGAATAACGTTTGCTCCCAGCCCCGTGTTGTTGCTTTAAATAAATTCATACGCTTCAGCGAGGGAGGCACGCGATGGCGATTTGCAATTCTGGTTTAAGTTTTGCACGGAGTATGCGGCTTGGGTTGCGCTCGGGCGCGACAATTCTGCTCGGCGTGCTTCTGTTCCAGCTGGCACCGATGGCGCAGCGAGCGCTGTCCGCGCAAGAAGCCCCGCCACCCCCGGTGGGGAATCAGATCATGGGTGAACTCGGATTCGAGGCCTCGACCAAGCCCGATAAAACGGCAGGCGTCTGGGTGGATGGCCAGTACGTCGGTTTCGTAAAAGAACTGAAAGGCGATAAAAAGATTTTGCTGCTGCCGGGATCGCACGAAATCTCTGTGCGCCAGACCGGCTACATCAACCTGACGCAGACGATCACCGCCGAGCCCGGCAAGAAGACCATCCTGACAATCAAGCTGGACAAGAACCCGCAAGCGCAGTTCTCGGCGATAACTGGCGAGATCAAACTCGAGGTAACGCCAGAGAGAGCCGCCGTATTTGTTGACGGCCATTTCGCCGGCACCGTGAACCAGTTCCGTGGCGCCGGCCGCGCGATGCTGATCGCGCCCGGAAACCATCACATAAAGATTGGCCTGGTCGGCTATCAGCCCTTTGAAACCGATGTGACGCTGCTGGCCAAGCAGAAAATCACAGTCAAGACCAATCTCGCTCCGGGAACCGTCCAGCAGGCGGGCCCCGCTGTTGATAGTAATTAATGTGATTGTTGAAGCTGATGCGGAAGCGTTCAGGATTCAGTCAGCCTACGGAGGAAATCGCGAATCACAGCTTAAAGAAACACATCAAGAACCAAATTCACGAGCAAAGTGGAAGACAAACCACTCATGGTTTTACGTTCCTCAGATTTAGCTCGAGGCTTTTCTCTCTGCACAACGTGTTCAAGCTTTGATTTATACCATTAACTCGCGATACCGGATTTCGCGACGGTGTTCGCCACCCAGTCGCCAACCTCGCGCGTCGAGAGTGTGCCGCCAAGCTCCGGCGGAGTCTTTCCTTCCGTCAGCGCGCCTCGCACCGCCTTGTCAATCGCCTGAGCCTCCGCCTGCCAGCCCAGGAATTCGAACATCATTCCGACCGTGAGGATCGCGCCCATAGGATTGGCGATGCCCTTACCAGCGATGTTCGGCGCCGAGCCATGCACCGGCTCGAACAGCGACACTTGCCCCGGATGAATGTTGCCCGAAGGCGCGAGGCCCAAGCCTCCCGCCAGTTGCGCGCCCAGGTCGCTCGCGATATCGCCAAACAGATTGGAAGTGACGATCACCTGGAATTGCGAAGGGTCGCGCACCATCTGCATCAGCAGATTATCAATATACTGGTGACTGGATTCGATGGCCGGATATTCCGCGCGAACTTCCTTGAAGACGCGCTGCCACAGGTCATGGCCGAACGTCAGCGCATTCGATTTGTCCGACATGCACACCCGCTGCAGGCCGCGCTGCGTGGCATATTCGTAGGCATAGCGAATGATGCGCTCAACGCCCTTGCGCGTGTTGACGTCTTCTTGGATGGCGATTTCGTCCGCGGTTCCCTTCTTGAAGTTTCCACCCATGCCCACATAGAGGCCTTCGGTATTTTCGCGGAACACCATGAAGTTGACTTCTTTTTCGGTACGGTCTTTCAGCGGGGTGAAGCGCTTGTCGAAAAGCACGCAGGGCCGCGCATTCACGAAGAGATCGAGCTTGAAGCGCAAACCTAGGAGAATTTCCGAAGCGTGAATATTCGTCGGAACGCGCGGATCGCCCATCGCGCCCAGCAGAATCGCATCGAAATCGCGGTGCAGCATCGCTACCGCGTCGGCGGGCAGCGTGGTGCCGTCGCGCAGATAGCGATCGGCGCCCCAATCGAATTCCTTGAGCGCCACTTCCCTGCCGCCGGAAGCCGCCGCGGCCTGCAGAACTTTTACAGCCTCAGGAATTACTTCTTTGCCGATGCCGTCGCCGGGAATCACGGCGATGCGCTTGCGAGCGCTGGACGGATTTGTTGAATTCATGCCGTCGCGCAAACTAACATGCGGGTACGGTGCTGTCAACGCAAGCAGCCGCACGCTTCGTCGGAATATTTCCGAAACGTCGCGCCGCGCTAGAGCATCGGAACAGGACACTGCGCTACAATCAGCGTAGTCGAATACCTAAATCGCACGGAGGAATCATGGCAAAAATGCGCGCAGTGCAAGTTTCGAAAGCCAAGGGACCATTCGAAATCGTGGAACGCGAAATTCCGCAGCCCGGTCCGGGCGACGTGCGGATCAAGGTGCAAGCCTGCGGGGTCTGTCACAGTGATTCGATCACCAAAGACGGCTTGCTTCCGAACATCACGTATCCACGCGTCCCGGGACACGAAGTTGCCGGCGTTCTGGATGCAATCGGCGACGGCGTGAAGGGCTGGAAGATCGGCGATCGCGTCGGGGTGGGCTGGTACGCGGGGCACTGCGGCTATTGCGATTCCTGCCGCCGCGGATATTTCGGACTGTGCCTGGTTGACCGCCAGGTCACAGGCATTTCGAGCGACGGCGGCTACGCCGAATACATGATTGCGCATGCCGTGGCGCTGGCGCTGATCCCGGACGACGTCACTCCGGTGGATGCTGGGCCGCTGATGTGTGCGGGAGTGACCACGTTCAATTCCCTGCGAAATTCCGGCGTGGGGCCGGGTGAGGTGGTCGCGGTGTACGGCATCGGCGGGCTGGGGCATCTGGGAGTGCAGTTCGCGGCGAAATGCGGCTGCAAGACGGTGGCGATCGCGCGCGGCGCCGACAAAGCGGAGCTGGCGAAGAAACTCGGCGCGCACGTGTATATTGATAGCGACAAGCAGGACGTCGCGGCAGAGCTGTTGAAGCTGGGTGGCGCGAAAGCGATTCTCGCGACGGTCACGGGCGGCGACGCGATGTCCACGGCGTTCGGTGGCCTGGGAGTTGACGGCAAGCTGATGGTGCTGGGCGTGCCGGATACTCCGATCCAGGTGAATGCGATCACTGCGATCTTCAGCCGCACCGGGTTGCGAGGCTGGTATTCGGGCGCCTCGATTGATTCGCAGGACACGCTGCGATTCAGCGCGCTCACCGGTGTGCGTCCGATGACGCAGGTCTTCCCGCTGGAAAAGGTGAACGACGCATACGACGCGATGATGAGCGGCAAAGTGCGCTTCCGCGCCGTGCTGACGACCGGGCTGTAAAACCCCAGCGGTTTGTTTCGCGAAACACGACTCCGTGATGTTACGCGACGTTTGTAGCGGCGGTCTTCAGACCGCCATCGTTCGGCGGCGCACCACCGATGGCGCACTGAAGTGCGCCGCTACAAATTCAAAAGCGTTCGCCGCGCTTACGAAGTCTTGTCACTTATTGCGTCTACTCGCGCCATGCAAGCGGATTTAAATCGGAGGTTTTGTCATGTCCAAACTTCGAGTCCACTGCTTTTCGGTATCGCTCGATGGTTACAGTGCCGGACCCGACCAAGATCTAGCCAATCCTCTTGGCGTCGGAGGCTTGGCTGTCTTTGGATGGCAATTCGGCACTCGCAGCCATCAGCAGATGCACGGTGGCGAAGGAGGAACCACGGGCTTTGACGACGACATGGTGCGGCAGGGCTTCGAAGGTATCGGTGCGTGGATCCTCGGCCGCAACATGTTTGGCCCGGTGCGCGGCCCCTGGCCGGACGAGAGTTGGAAGGGCTGGTGGGGCGAGAACCCGGTCTATCACACTCCCGTGTTTGTGCTCACGCATCACGCGCGCGCTCCCATCACCATGCAGGGAGGCACAACGTTCCACTTCGTCACGGATGGCATTCACGCAGCTCTGGCACGGGCCAAGGAGGCAGCGGACGGAAAGGATGTGCGGCTCGGTGGTGGCGTCTCAACGATGCGGCAGTATCTTCGCGCAGGGCTGGTGGATGATATGCACTTCGTCATCTCGCCAGCGCTGATTGGTTCGGGGGAACGGCTGTTTCAAGACCTCGATCTCCCCACTCTGGGATATGAACTTAAAGGCCTCACGGCTTCTCCAGGCGCCACTCACGTCAAGATCGGCAAGCGCGTACCGTAGTAGCGCGACACAGGTCCCGCACTGACGTGCGCCGCTACAAATTCACGTTCAAAATCAAAGTCAAAATCAAAGGCGCCGGCCTGAAGGCCCCCGCTACAGATTCCAACGCAAAACCAAACACCGCTCGTTCGAGATTTTTTGTCGCGCACTACTCGTAGCGCAGGGCGACCATGGGATCCACGCGCATGGCGCGGCGCGCGGGAATGAAGCACGCCAGCAGGGCGACGGTGCTTAGCAGCAGGCCGACAGCGGCAAAGGTGATGAAGTCCGTCGCGCCGACGCCGAATAGTACAGTGCGCAGAAAACGCGTCAGCGCGAGTGAGAGAGCAAGGCCACAAGCCAGGCCGGTGAGGATCAGGCGCAGGCCGTTCCCCAGCACCATCCGGAATACGTCGGTGGACTGCGCGCCCAGAGCCATGCGCAGGCCGATTTCATGGGTGCGCTGGCGCGTGGTGTAGGCAATCACTCCGTAAATTCCTACCGCTGCAAGCACCAGGGCGAGCAAGCCGAACGCGCCGACAAAAGTTCCCGCAATGCGCTGCCCGACGCTGGCCACTTGCACGCGCGCTTGCAGCGTGGATTCGTCGTATACCGGCAGATTAGCGTTCAGTTCATGCACCGCTTTCTCCACCGCGGCCGTGTAGGTGAGCGGATCGCCGGCAACGCGTGCGTGAATGGTCACTCCATCGGAATAATCCTGCAACACAGGAAGATAAATAAAAGGAAGCGATTTATCGCGCAGCGAATAATAGCTGCCATTGCGAGTCACGCCGACAATCGTGCGCCAGGCGCCCTCCGCGTTCACGCGCTTGCCCACGCCGTCCCGATTGGGCCAATAGCGATTCACGAACGCCTCGTTGACGATCACGACGGGCTGTGACGTCGCGGTGTCCTGTTCGGTGAAATCTCGCCCGGCGACCAGCGGAATTTGCATGGTGCGCAAATAATTCGGCCCGGCGTCCGCATCGGCGATGCTCATGGATTCGTGCGCCTGCGGGACATATCCTTCGGGATTGACCGTCGTGCCATTGGAGGTGTAACCGAGCGGCACCCAGTCAGCAATCGTCACGGACTGCACACCGGGCAACGCTGAAATCTTAGCCAGCAGTTGGCGATGGAATTCCATTCCGGATTCGCGGTTATAGCCGGGCGGGAAGAGACTGTATGAAGCGATCAGCACGTGGTCGGGGTTAAAGCCGGGATTCAAGGATTGCGTCGCGCGAAAACTGCGGATAAACAGTCCGGCGCATACCAGGAGAAAAAGCGAAAGCGAAATTTGCGCTACCACCAAGATACTCGCCAGCCGCGCGCGATGCAGTCCGCCCGAAACGCTGCCTGAATCTTCCTTCAACACGGAAATGGGCGCGAGGTCCGAAGCGCGCCATGCAGGCAACACGCCAAAAATAACTCCGGTAAAGAGCGAAAGCAGCATGGTGCCGAGCAGCACGCGGTAGTCGGCGTGAATATCCATCGCCACGGGAATATTCGTGGGCGGAATAAACTGCGAAAATGTTCCCGCCGTCCATGTGGTGATGAGCATGGCCACGCCGCCGCCCGCGAGTGCGAGGATCAGGCTTTCAATGAGCAGTTGGCGAATCAAGCGCCAGCGGCTTGCGCCGATGGATAATCGGATCGCGATTTCGCGGCGGCGCGCCACGGAGCGCACCAGCAGCAGATTCGCCACGTTGGCGCAGGCGAGCAATAACACCGCTCCAGCGATCGCCATCAACATTGGCAGCAGCACGTACAGATAGCCGTTGGCGCCAAAGGGCGCGCGCCACAACGGATACAATGTGACGACATTTTCGCCCTGATGCTCTTTGGGATATTGCGCGACCAACTGCTTCATCAGCAGATTCATTTCCGTCTGCGCCTGGTCGAGCGCGACGCCGGGCACCACGCGCCCCAACAGCATGACCCAGGTATTGCTGCGTTCGTGCAGCCGATCCGAGTTACCGATGATCTGCTGCGCCATCATGATCGGCAGCCACAGCTCGCTGCGCAGTCCAGTCTGACTTCCCTGAAACACGGGAGGCGCAACTCCCACGATCGTGTAAGGATGATCGTTGATTTGCAGAGTGCGCCCGAGCACCGCGCGATCGCCGGCGTAACGAAGCTGCCACATGCGATAGCTGATGACGACCACTGGCGCGCCGCCAGGGGCAGTATCTTCCGATTGCAGAAATGCCCGGCCCAGAATTGGCCGGACGCCCAGAAATTCGAAATAGTTCGCGGAAACCAACGTTCCCCAAGTGCGTTCGGGTTTGGCTTTGCCCGTCAGATTCATGGGCTCGATGGAAGAGCTCGTAAGCGCGGAAAAACTCTTAGTGCGTTCGCGCAAATCCAGAAAATCCGGATAAGAAAATGGGATGGGAGCGCGCGAATTTCCGCCAGAGGTGAACGCCATAATATTTCCGGTGTTGGCCGCGCCGGGGATGGGATTCAGCAGCGTGGAATTGATCCAGCTGAATATGGTGCTATTGGCGCCGATTCCGAGGGCAAGCGTGAGAATCGCCGTGGCGGTGAAGCCCGGTGATTTCAGCAGCACGCGCATTGCGTAGCGCACGTCTTGCCACAGAGCACCCATGATTCCTCCCACAGCGATCAGCCCTTTATAGTGCAATCCGTACGCCATGCGCCGGTCGTCCACGCGCACAGCGAAATAACGCATTGACGCGCCATTCTGTCGAGCAAATGGCACGGCTTCTGCGCCTAAGACCCTTTCTTTGCGCGGCTTGACGGCGCGACTGAAGTTTCGCGGCGCCGAGTTCGATATGTATATGACAGGGTGCGCGCGCGACGCAAACTGCTGGGCTGCGCGGCGATGTCCGGATATGGGAAGCCGTGCGCGGAACCGGACGGTCGCGTTCTGCTATTTTCTCCCTGTCCGTGCGTACAGTTTCATGGCAAACAACTCGCGCGTCAATTGCGGTTGCCCGCCTCGCAGCCGCCGCATACATTGATTCCAGCGTCTGGCAGCACCTAGCGACGACTTGGAACCATAACCCGGAGGGAATATGTGGAGCAACAACAAGCAGGGCGATTCTCCGAACCCAGCCGCGGCTCAGCCGCCGGCGTATCAACCACCGCAGTCTTCGGCCAACTTTAACTCCAGTCCGGCTCCGGCAGCGTCGCAGTCGTTCCGTTCCAGCGCTCCAACCGCGCGCAACCTGGCGACCTTGGGACCGGGACTGACGGTGAAGGGCCAGATTTCGGGCGAAGAAGATTTGCAAATTGACGGGAAGGTCGAAGGCCCGATTTCACTAAAGGGCCAGCGGCTCACCGTGGGACAGAACGGCGAGATTGTTTCGGATGTGCATGCACGGGAAGTAATCGTGTATGGCAAGGTGCGCGGCAACCTGCACGCGGAAGATCGCGTGGAGGTCAAGAAGGATGGCTCGGTGGTCGGGAACATTACCGGCGGCCGGGTGCTAATTGAAGACGGCGCATATTTGAAGGGGCAAATCGAGATCGAGCGCGGCAAGTCGCAGAAGCATGCATCGGCGGAACTCGAGCCGGTGGGAGCGGGCGTCGGCAGCAACTCGTAAACCAAATTCCCTACCCCGGCCGCAGACGGATAGCTTAGACAGGCCGTGGCGGAGCGGGCAGAAATGGAAATGGCGCTGTGACCGAAGGGTCGCGGCGCCGTTTTTATTTTTGAGGTGACGAAAATAAAAAAGGCCGCGGCAGGCTATTGGTGTTGGCCTGCCGCGGCCCTGAAAACTGAATCGTGTTAAAGCGTCTGCGAAGCGGTTTCCGTTTGCGGCGCTCGTGGAGCGGGTGCCGGATTAGGTGCGGTGGCTGGCGTCGCAACGTTGCCGTTGTTATTGCCGTTGTTATTGCCGTTGCCGTACTGCGGTGCGTGGTAACGGTCCGTCTGATCCGTGGATGATCCCGCCGCCGGGGACCCATTCGAGCTGGGCTGCGGGGTCACGCTCGACGGGCTCGGATGCAGCGAGAAGTTGACGCCGCGGCGAGCGTTTTCGTTCACCGTGCGCTGCAGGTCCAAGTCGTCCATGTTCAGCGTGCTCTCGCCGCCGTAATTCACGATGTAGTGCAGCTGGCCATCCTGCAGCCAGTAATCGCTGGCGGCGTAAGTGGTGCCGTCCTTCAGATAAAGTAGGACGGTCGGCCGGGAAGACGCGACGTTACCACCGTTGACCGGATTATCGTTTGGCGAGCCTTCAGGTGCGCCTACACTGCCCGAATAGTCCGGAGCCACGGGGCCGGCATTGTAATTGCCGGAATTGTCCACCGGGCCATTGTTGGAACTCGAGTAATCTGGATTGTTGCCGTAGTTGATGCTGTAGCCAGGATCATCGTAGTAGCCAGGCCAATATGGATAGTAGCCAAGGCTATATCCGGGCCAGTACGGTCCTCCCCAGCCCCAACCCCACGGGCCCCAGAAGCCGCCCCAACCCCAGCCCCAACCGAAACCCCAACCCCAGCCCCAACCCCAACCCCAACCCCAACCGTGACCAAAGCCGCAGCCCCAGCACCCGAAACCGTTGTGGAAACCGTTATGGAAGCCGTTGTTGAAGCCGTTGTGAATGCCGAAGCTGTTAGAAGAGTGAAATCCGCCGCCGAAGCTATTGCCGTGGAACGCGACGGAGTTGCTGCTGAACGAATGGCCTCCGGCAAAGCTACCGGATGAGCCATGGACATTCAGCGAGCCGCCCAGATGCGGAGTGCTCATCGAGCCAGTCGAGCCAAAGTGCGCGCTGGACAGTGTGGCGTTGCTGAAATGAGACGTCGATGAGTGGGCACCGAATGAGGAGTGTGAGCTGGACGCCGTCGAGCCTCCGAAATGTGAATTTTCGATGTTTGAGACAGCCCGGTTGCTGGAAACGGCGGACGAGTTGCTGGTGCTGCGGTTGCTAGTGGCGGCTGAGAGCGAAGTGGATCCACGAGCGCCGCTGGAATTTGCAGCAGGTGCGGTCCCGCGGGAATTCGCGAAGGTGTTGGAGTTCGTGCCTGCACTACGACCCATGTTCGGCGAGGCGGACGAGCCGCGGTTGGCTGCTGACGTCGAGGAACCGTTGTTGAAGCCGCGTGCCGAGTTTGCTCCCGAAGCACCGAAATGGGCGCTCGAAGGAGGCGCTACGCCGGCGCGATTGCCGGCGCTATAGCTGTTGCCGGTGCGGCCGCCGATTGCACTGTAGGGCCGGCCCGCTGCAGAACCGGAATAACGGTTGCCTGCGCTGGAATAGCGATTGGGAGAGCTGGAATAGTGGTTCGCGCTGCCGCGAGCGCCGCCGTACATCCCACCGCCGTAACGTGCGCCGCCAGACGGGGCGCTCCCATGAAAGCTGCCGCCGCCACTACTACCGTGGAAGCCACCACCGCCACCGCCGCCTCCGTGAAAGCCACCGCCGCCTCCGCCACCGCCATGACCGCCACCACCACGCTGCGCGAATGCAGCCGGGGCGCAAAGCAGCGCTACTGAAGCCAATGCCGTGAAGAGAATCTTGAGACCAGCGGACCTAATCATGTTTGTTACCTCCACCCAACAACTTCGCCTACGGTGCGGGCGGCCGGAACGTCGAAGCCATTCTACACCAATTGGATTCGTATGGAGCATGGTTGGTTGCAACTTGGTTAAGTCGTGTAGCTTGAGTGAACCATTCATCCGGCGAATCCTCGCACGCCTGCCCTCGTCAGGTACAACACGGGGGCTTCGAAAAAGTTTCGGTTGAACTTGGGGACAGGTGCTTGGGGACTAGGATCGGCCGCGTTCGGCCAGGAAGACTCCCAGGAGGACCAGCGCGGTGCCCTCCAGAAGCATACGGGAGGGTCGGTCGCCCAGGAAAGCGATGGATAGCAGGATTACGACGACCGGCTGGAAGTAGCTGACGGCGCCGACGCGCGATGCGGTCATGTAACGCAGAACCCAGTAAAATATGGTGTAGGCGGCGACGGAGCTGCCGACGGCCATGTAGGCCATTCCGAGCCAGCCGCTGAGAGCGACGCTGCGCCAGTCGAGATGCAGGCACTGGCGAATCGTCAGTGGCAAGAGTAGGAGCGCGGCCGCCACGCAATTGAACGTGTTCATGGCGATGGCGTCATATTGCGCGACGATTCTTTTGCCGAGGACCGCGTAGGCCGAAAAACCGATCACACCACCCAGCGTGATGATGTCGCCCATCAGCAGCGGCGAATTTGCGGGCGAACCTTGCTCGGTTTCGAGCAGGTACACGCCGACGAACGAGATGGCCATACCGGCAACTTTCGCGGCGGTGAGCATCTCGAGTTTCAGGGCGCGCGCTAGCAGCAGGATGATGATGGGGCCGATGGCGATGAGCACAGCGGAATGGTTCGAGGTGGTGTAGTTAAGGCCGACGGTAAAGAGGCCTTGGTTGACCACGACCCCGAAGAAACCGAGATACAGGAAGGGCCAGGCGTCGCTCAACTTAAGCGGCTGGCGTTCGCGGCGCGTGAAATAAATTCCCAGCATGATGCAGGCTGCGAGCTGCAGACGGAGGCAAGTAAGTGTGATCGGATCGAGTGTGCGCAGCGCGATTTTTCCCGCGACATAGTTGCCGGACCATAGGACGAGCATCATGAACAGCCAGAACGCGAGCGTGAATTTGCTCGGGCGCGGCGGCTCGCTGGCATTCAGCGCTGCTGCCGCGGCGGTGACGACGGGCGGAGGCATTGGTGAGGTCGCTGGGGATGTCAACGGCGTGCTCGAGCTTTCAATCGAGCACCTCGCGGCGCTTGGTGAGCGCTTCAATTCGGTCCAGGCGCGGGGTGTAGCCGATCCCGGGCACGGTGGGCACTTTTATGGTGCCCTTCGGCGTGACTTCCACCTCCGGCTCGATGATGTCTTCGGTCCAGTAGCGGCGGCTGGCGGAGACGTCGCCGGGCAACGTGAAATTCGGCAGCGTGGACATGGCGATGTTGTGCGCGCGGCCGATGCCGGATTCCAGCATGCCTCCGCACCAGACCGGAATAGATTTCTGCTGGCAAAGATCGTGGATGCGGCGGGCTACGGTGTGTCCGCCGACGCGGCCCAGCTTCATATTGATGATTTTGCAGGCGCCGATTTCGATGGCGGCGCGGGCGTGCTCGATGTCATGGATGCATTCGTCGAGGCAGATCGGAGTTTCGAGCTGGCGCTGCAGCGCGGCGTGGGAATAGATGTCGTCGTGCCCCAGCGGCTGCTCGATCATGATCAGGTAGAAGGCGTCGAGCCACTTCAGGTGCGGAGCGTCTTCCAAGCGATAAGCGGAATTAGCGTCCACCATCAGGCGAATGCGTGGGAATTTTTCGCGCAGCGCGCGGGCTGGTTCGAGGTCGTTGCCGGGTTTGATTTTTATTTTGATGCGCTGGTATCCGGCGGCTAGTTCTTTCTCAACTTTTCCGAGCAAAGTCGGGATGTCCGGCTGGATGCCGATCGAAACGCCAGAGGAAATTTCGTCGCGGGTGCCGCCGAGTAATTTCGCGAGCGGTACGCTTTTTTGTTTCGCTTCGGCGTCCCAGATGGCGGTTTCCAGGCCTGCCTTGGCCATGTTGTGGCCGCGGACGCGCGCGAGCATATCGAAAACTCCGGCGGCGGAATCGAATTCCTTGTATTTCACGATGGGCCACAGAAAATCGCGGAGGATGTGCCAGGCGGTCTCGACGGTTTCGTAGGAATAGTACGGATCTTCACCGGCGGTGCATTCGCCCCATCCTGTCGAGCCTTCAGTGTCCACTTCTACCAGCAGAATGCGTCGCAGCGAGCTAGTGCCGAAGCTGGTTTGAAATGGCGCGACAAGAGGCATATGAATTTCGCGCAGAGTGATTTTACGCAGGCGCATGTGGGTGGCGGCCTTTGCCGTTCAGTCTTCGAATTCTTCCGGGCGGTATTCTGGCAGACGCAGGCCCGCGATGGAAGCGGCCGGTTCCAGAATGTAATCCACTGTTTCGCCGCGGCGCTCGACGGACGTCCCGATGTAGCCTTGATGCAGCAGTCTCCGAAAGTGGTCGCGAGCTTCGGACTGCACGCGCGCGGCGGCTTCGCGGTCTCGGGCTCTTAGTTCGGCAAGATTCGCCGGCAGCGAAACAGTTTGCGTGGCGGCTGCGGTTGGTAGAGGACTTTCGGCCAGAATATTTTTCACACGATCGGAATCCAGCCACCATTCGGCGACCAGACGGTCGGTGGGAAGCCCAGCGTGCAACGGGCTTTCGGTGACGCCGTAGCAATTGGGAATGTAGCGGCGAGCGATAGCGCCCAGGCGCACGAGATTGAAGTGCGCGTTTTTCAGTTCCAGCGGATCGAAGGTCCATTCGATAAGGCGGATGTCGCGTTTCAGCGCGTCCTGGCGTTGGAAGAATTTCAGGCGGCGGCCCACGCCTAGATTCTGATATTCGGGGAGTACGGCGGTCATGTGCGAATGGAGGAATGGCTTTCCCGCGCGCGTTCCGGCGAGGGCGAGCGTCATGCCGATCATTTTGTCACCATCGAATGCGCCGAGGATCTGGCCGCCGGTGTGATGCGCGACTACGAAGATGGCTGAAGGCACGGCGATGTGTTCGCCCCAGGTTTGTTTTTCCAGGCGCACGCAGGTTTCGTATTCGGCGAGCGATTCGCAATGGCGAATTTCGATTTCGCGCTCTGCGGCTGATGGCGTTTCAGCGGATGCGTTCATTTCGCGTGCGCGGCCTCTAGGGGTTGTTGCAGCTTTGAAAGATTCCACAATTCTTCCATGCGTTCACGCGGCAGCTCGGCCAGCGGGCGCCCTTCGGCGAGCGCGACTGCTTCCATCCACTGGAAACGGGTTTGGAATTTACGATTGGCTTTCTTCAGCGCGATCTCGGGGTCGGCACCAAGGAAGCGCGCTACGTTTACTGCAGCAAAGAGCAGGTCGCCGACTTCTTCTTCGAGGTGCGCTGAAGCGAGCGCGGCATGCCGTGACTCTACGGTTGGCTGCGTGGCGGCGGAAGCTTGCGCAGTCGCAGATCGTTTCGCAGCTGCGGGCTTCGCGCCGCGTGCTACTGGTGGTGATGGCGGTGTGGCGTCGGTTTGAAGCGATGCGAGGATTTCGCGTTTCTCTTCATCGAGTTTTTCGAAGATGCCGGCGAGATTTTCCCAGTCGAAGCCGATGTGCGCAGCGCGGCGGGTGAGTTGATAGGCTTCGAGCACCCCCGGAAGCGAGCGCGGGACGCCGGAGAGGATGGATTCGGGCGCGGCTTTTGCGTCTTCGGCTTTCCCTGCCTTCCCTTCCTTGCCGTTGGATTTCGCGCGTTCCGCGGCTTTGATTTGTTCCCAATTTTTCAGCACCGCTGCCGAATCTTTCGCTTTCGCATCGCCGAACACGTGCGGGTGGCGGCGAACCATCTTCGAGTGGATGGATTCGATGACGTCGGAAATCGTGAACGAACCGGTTTCTTCAGCAAGGATCGAGTGGAACGTGATTTGCAACAGCAGGTCGCCTAACTCTGACGCAAATTCATGCGGATCGGATGATTCCATCGCGTCCAGAACTTCATAAGTCTCTTCAATCAGGAATTTGCGCAGCGAAGCGTGCGTCTGCTCGCGGTCCCAGGGACAGCCGTTCGGCGCGCGCAGCCGGGCCTGCAGCGCGACGAGTTTCGCGAACCACTCGCCGGCGAGCTTGTCGCGACGGTTCAGCGGAATGCGCGGCGAGGTGGCCCGTCGTTGACGCCGGTGTTTCGCGATTCTACGTGGAGTGCGCTTCTTCATGAGCGATATCACAATTTACAGGGAAGACGGATTCGAGACAAGGACGCGCGTGTCGCACGGTGCGTCAGTTTCCGGTAAGTGGACATCTGAATCCAAATGCTCGGTAACTCGACTGCACAAGAGTTGCGTCCTCAGACGGAGTGCGCATGCGCTAAACCCGAAACTGGCGCAGATGATGGTCCAGATGCTGATACATCAACGCCGCCCATTCCACGGGAGTCAGCGGCCCAAAAAAGAAGTGTGGATGCTTCGTGCATGCCCCAGGCCCACCCGCCGCAAAGCGGTCAATGAATTGGCACAGACGTTGCCTCTCCACTTCGAAGTCCCGTTCATCACCCACCACTAAGCTCTTGTCCGTCCCCACATTGCGGGGCATCGGTTTCTCATCGAGAATCATCGATTTCTTCGCGAACCGCCCCAAGAGTCGTCCAATCAATATCCGGCGCGGACTTCTCTCCCCCACCGCCATCTCCATTGCCGCGGAGCAATGCGCCAGCGTCTGCGCAGGATTCATCTTGCCCCACACCCGCTCGCTTTCCGGTCTCAGGTGTGCCATTCGATCCTTCACCTCTTCCACCGTCTCCGCCTCAAAGAGATTTTTCACGTGTTAACTCCTTGCCGCTCCGTCCAGCACACGCGAAATCCTGAAGCTTGTCGCGCTTGATACTCGCTGATGTATGTCCCGTCATGTGGTGAGCCATAAAAATCTAGAACGGCGTGATGTCGAAGTATAAATCAACCGCGCCAGCGTGACCGCATCCGCATTCTTGATTAACGCCAGAACAGGACATCTGAAATTCGCGCTAGACGACGCGTCCGGCGACTCGTGCGGGTTCAAAGAGTCGGCGAAATAACGCAATACCTAGTGCGTGGCCACGTGGGCTGTGGCGGGGCGGATTACGGTTTCGGAGAAGCGGTCCATTTCTTCGGCTTGAGGGCTGAATTGCAGCAGGAGCAGGTCCGCGCCGGCGCGTTCGAATTCGCCGATGCGGTCGGCGACTTGTTGCGGCGTGCCAACCAGGCCGGAGCGCAGGCCGCGATTTGATACGGAATATTCTTCAAGCGATACGCGCTGTTCGAGCTGCGTATTGGCTAGCCATTGCTGATAATTCTGATAGCCAGCGGCGTTCTGCTGCACGTCGGTGATGCGAGCTTGCTCCTGCTTGGCTTCTGCTTGGGTGTCGCGGACGATAGCGTAGGCGGCGATTCCGAATTGCATGCGCGGCAGATTCTTGCGCTCGCGGCGTTCGGACATATCGCGGATTTTTACGGCGACGCGCTCGGGCGAATCACCATGCATCACGAAAGCGTCGCATTTCTGCGAGATTAATTCTTTCGCGGCTTCCGACTCCCCGCCCGCGTAAATGACGGGACGTGGCTTCGAGACCGGCTTCGGCTGCAGCACCAGATCCTGCACGGAATGATATTTCCCTGCGTAGGAAAAGTGGTCCTGCTTCCAGGCGGCGTCCACGATATCGAGCCATTCGGAAGTGCGCGCGTAACGATCGTCGTGCTGATCGAATTGCACGCCATATTTTTTGGCTTCTTCCGCCCACCAGGAAGAAACCACGTTCAGCGAGAGGCGGCCGTTGCTGATGCGGTCAATATTTGCGGATTGCTTGGCGAGCAGCGCCGGCAGATGAAAAGTGGGCCGCACCGCGACCATTAATTCCAACGATTCGGTAACGGCAGCCAGTGCCGCCGCAGTAGACCACGCATCGAGCGACGGCGCATCCACACCTTTGATGTCATTCAAGTTCAATTCCGCGATGAGCGTGAGGCTGTAGCCAATTTTTTCGCTACGGCGGGCTAGGCGGGAGACGTAATCCCATGTGGGCGGCATCTGCTCGTCGGCTACATTGCGCAGCCAGCCGCCGAACACGGGAAGCCAGTAGCCGTAACGCATCAGCGCGCCTCCTTCACCAGATAATCCACCAGGCGCGCGAAGGGATCGACGCCGACGATGCGCGGGCCGTCGGAAACGAAGTTCGAGAGCGCGTTGACGTCGTAGTAGTAGAGCTTACCGTCGCGGTCGTCAATGATGTATTCCAGGCCGCCGACTTCGATTTGCGCGGCGCGGAAGATTTTCTCAGTGTCGGAGATCACTTTCTTCGGCGGTTTGAAACCTTCGACGCGCAGGCCGGTCTTCGCGCCCTCCACCACGCAGGCGGTCTTAATTTCAGCGCCGTCGGTAGTTTTGCAAATGTCCATGGGGCACAGGTCGAAAGTTTCGCCCGAAGTGAAAACTTTTATGCCGTAGAGATATTTGTAGCCGAGCGTTTCGACCCGGGTGATGTGTCCGCCGCGCGCGGGGATAAATTCCTGCACGATGCCGGTGGAATCGAGACCGAGCTGAATCGCGCCATTCTGTACTGCGGCTGCCAGCTGCTCGGGCGAATCGAAGCGCACGATGCCGACGCCGCTGCCGCCGATGTTCGGCTTGACTACAATCGGGTAACGCAGATTTTTCGCCGCTGCGACTGCTTGCGAGGGGTGGTTGATCACTACGGAGCGGGGATGCGGCAGGCCGAGCGATTCGAGCAGGGAGAGCTGCAGCGCCTTGGAAGTTTCGACTCGAAATGCGTGGCTGCCATTCACTACGCGCGTCCCTTGCTTTTCCAGGTGCGCCAGGTAGCTCAGCGTGTAGAAAATCGCGTGGGCATTGCCACGCGTCCATGCCGAAGGGCTCATGCGGTTGAAAACCAGGCCGTATTGCTGATCGCCGTTGGGCGATATGTCGAAATGGTGGTGCGCGGCGTCCAGGCGGACGTAAGGGATGGCGCGACGATCTAATTCTGCGAAGACTGGGACAAACCAGCGGGGGTGCTCGTGATAGATGGCGATGGGTTTGGTCGCTATTGCCGATTTGCGCGATTTCGATTTTGTGCTGCTGCGCCGGGCGGCCGCTTTGCGATTAGCTATTTTGGCGTGGGGCATGTAATTCCTTGTTCACTGGCTGACTAAAATAGTTCGATACAACAGACTAGCGCACGTTGCGGGATTTTGCGAGTGGGCGTGAATCTTGTTACAAGAAATTTACCGCAGAGGACGCTGAGGCCGGAACGCAGAGTCCGCAGAGAAAAAAAGAGAGAGCCTTCGGCCGGCAAGAGGCCCGGGCGCCGCCCTCGGGGTGACGATGCTCGTCGCATCGTCACAACTTCAAAAACAACGTCAAACGCTGGGCAACTTCGAGTCGTGTCGTTAGGCGGGCTTCGCCAGGCCGCTGGCGATTGCTTGGTCGAGGAGCTTTTTCACTTCGCGCGAGGCTTTGCGCGAAGCTGCTTCCTGCTGCTCGCCTAATTTGCCTTGCATTTCGCCTAGCTTGCCTTGCTGTTGGCCCAGCTTGCCCTGCTCTTCACCGAGGGCGCCCTGCTTTTCGCCGAGTTTGGCCTGTTCTTCGCCGGCCTTCGATTGCAAGTCCCCGATGCGGCTTTGAATTTCGCCGATTTTTTCCTGGATGCGACCGAGATCGTCCTGCGTGCCGTCGGCGCCCAGCTTTTTCAGATCCGCCTGAAGCTTCTCGAGTTCGGCGGTCAGGTCTGGAATTTTCACGCGCACTTTTTCCATCTGCTCGCCCAACGCTTCTTGTTTCGCGCCCAGCGCTTCCTGCTGCGCGCCCAGGGCTTCCTGTTGCTTGCCCAATGCTTCCTGCTGGCGACCAAGCTCCTGCGTTGGTGCGAAGAAATCCATGGCCTGCTTGACGGTGGCCGGGTCGCGGATGATGTAAGCCTTCCCGTCGTGGATAAACCAAATGAAATCGCCGGAGAAACTGCGACGCAGCGAATTCGCGACATCGGAATTCCCGTCGGAGCTGATGGTGAGGCCATTCGACGTGGCGCTGACCGCGGAATTGCCGGACACGATGGTGAATTGCTCGCCATCGCTGTCGCCGATCATCACACTGTTGGACGTGATTGTCGTGGATTGCAGGAGGGGCGGCAGATATGGATGCACGGTAACCACCGGAGCCACCGGGCTGACTGGCCCACCGACGGGAGGCACGGGGACAACGGAGACAACCCGGACCGCCGGCGCGACCGAGACGACTGGCCGAACGTTGGCCACGACGAGCGGCGTGACGACGGTATGCACCAACACAACCGGATCTACTGAGACCATCGGGGTGACGACAGCGCGCACTCGCACTACCGGAGCCAGGGGCGCGAGTGGCGCGGGAACAGGCGCCGCGCCAGGAGCGGCAGATGGCTGCGGAGCATTCGCAGGCGCCGGAACCGGAGTGGGCACGGCTGGCGATTGCGCTGATTGTTGCACAGGAAGCGCGGGAGGCTCGGTCGTCTGTGGCGCGGATTGCTGCGACCCGTCGGGATGGAGGTTGATAATGGTCGGGCGGAATGCCGCGATGAGGCACACGACTGGGATTGCGCAGAGCATGTAGGCGATCACCACCGGCTTCTTCAGGCGCATGGCGACACTCCCTTTCCATTCGAGAATTCGATCTACGCGTTTTTCGGCTTGTCCTGCCGTGGCCATGGAAACGCCCTGCCACCACACTCGGCCCGGCGCAGCTTCGAGCGCGGCAAAAAATCCGAGCAAAGTTTCGGCGTAACGCGTGCGATCGGCGCCGGCGGCTAGAGCCGCATCGTCGCTGGCTTCTTCGGCGAGATCGGCCAGATGGCGCGCGAGCCACCAACTCAGCGGGCTGAACCAGAAAATCGCGCGATGCAGTAGGGACAGGCGCTCGGCGAGCGCATCGCGGCGGGCGACGTGCGAAATTTCGTGCGCGAGGACCGCATCGAGTTCCGCGGGTTCCCATTCGCGCCAGCCTGCGGGGAGCAGAATCGCCGGGTGGCGCACGCCGAATGTCACTGGCACTGAAAGCAGCTCGGATTCAGCCAGTCGCGGCGGCGATGCGCGCAGGCCGGCTGCTTGCGCGAAGAAATGCAGGCGCGCGAGGGCGTGATCATCTTCCACCAGCCGCGATTCCCTCTCGAGGCGACGGCCCAGCATCATGCCGACCGCCAGGCGCATCAGCATGAAGATTGCGACCGCGAAATAGATTGCGGCGGAGGCTGCGAGCCAAGGAAATGGGCGATGAGGTTGCGCGTTTGCAGCTGACGCATCCGCGGTTGGCGGTGTGCCGCTGGCGTCCGTTACGTCGTCCGCGTTTGTTGCATCCGTCGTGCGCGACCCTTGGCCGCTATAGCTGAACGCGCCGAGCTTCGCGGAGCTCGAATGTGCTATCTGGTTGACGCTGATTGCGCGGGAATGGACTTCGGGTGTCGGCGCGATTTTCGTGAGAGGCTTCGCGGGAATGAACTTGGCGGCCAGCGGCACAAACACTGGAACCGGCGGAAGCAGCAGACCGAGTAGCGGCATCGCCAGCGCCACCACGAGAACGGTCCGCCAGATGGCCAGGCGCAGAGCGACGCTGTGCACGCGGAAGGCTGCGAGGACGAGTCCAGCAACACAAGCGAACGCAAGCGAGCGCGCGGCGGGCTGCAACACATGCGCGGCGAAATTCGCCGAGGCGTCGAGAACGGGGCTAAGCATCATGACTTCCCCTCCTTGCGCTGAGCGGTCTTGCGTTCTGCGATTTTTTGCGTCAGGCGCTCAAGCTGGCGGCGATCGAGCACAGCGTTGTCCACCATGCCGATGACCAGCTGTTCGGCGGAGCCACCGCAGAATCGGTCAATGATGTGTTTTACAGCGCGCACTGCAACATTTTGGCGGGGCTCGGCAGCGCGATAGATATAGGTGCGGCCGCTGACTTCGTGCGCGACGTAGCCCTTCACTTCCAGGCGGCGCAGCACGGTGCGGATAGTGGATTCCTTCATGGGGCGGCGCGCGGCGAGCGCTTCGCGGCAAGCTTCGGAGGAAACCGGGCCGTGGGACCAGACGTAGTCCATGACCATCTGCTCGACTTCACCGAGATTGCGGGGGCGCGCGTTGTGTGTGTGTTTCATTGTAGCGCTACAACTTGTAACAGACAGCTGGAAACGTGTCAACAACAAAAAACGAGGCGCATCGCTGGCTGGTTCGCAGCGCTGGTACGCGGCTTGTCGCCGGACGGAAGCGGATGTTAAACTCCCTTGTAACTTTCAGGAGCATCTTCCAAGGACACCTGCCGTGGCGGACTCGAAAAACGAAGAGACATTCAAAGTAGTGGATCGCCGGTTGTTTGGCGAAGACGGCGAATTGCGCCAGGACGTTGTGGAGCAGGAGCGGCGCAACGAAGCGGCGGCGGAGAAGAAAGCCGCGGCGCAAGCGGAAGCCAAGGCCAAAGCGGCTGCTGCGGCGGCGGCCAAACCCGCGCCCGCGCAGACGCCCAGTCCGTTCGCTGCGAACGCGGATGCGCAAGGTGCGGCGGGCAATGGCTCGAATCTCGCGGCCGTGACGCCCGAAGCCGCTGCGGCCGAAGCGCAGGACAGTGGCGAGCTCAACCCCACATCGCGCAGCTTTCAGATGCTGATTGATTTTCTAACGCGCAACGCCGCAGCAATGCTCGGTGGCATGGCGGATCCGCGCACCGGACAAGCTTTCGTGGATCTGGAAGGCGCCCGCGAAGTGATAGACATGCTCGACGCGCTGCGCGAAAAGACGCGCGGGAATTTGTCGAAGGAAGACGACAACCTGCTGATTGAAGTGATCGGCAGCCTGAAGCTGACGTTCATGGAAATTTCCAAAGTGGCCGCGGAGCAGATGGCCAAGAAGGCGAAAGCGAAGTAGCTGGGCGCGGGCGTGCGCGCGCTCGTGATTAACGTTCGCGATTAGTGATTTGTGATTTCACTTCGGCGGGTGGTGCGGTGTAGCGCGACCGCCGGCGTCCCCGGATGAATCGAGAAAACTTTTTGCAACATCCCACCAGCCCATGCCTTCCCTCCAATTAACCGTGCTGGGTTCGGGCACGTCCATGGGCGTTCCCACGCTCGGGTGCCATTGCGCGGTGTGCGATTCGGCGGACCCACACGACAAACGCACGCGGCCTTCGATCTTATTGGCATACAACGGCCACAACGTGGTGATTGATACGGGGCCGGATTTTCGTTTTCAAGCGATGCGCGAGAAGATTGACCGGCTGGACGCGGTGTTGTACACACACTCGCACGCTGACCACATATTGGGGCTCGACGACATCCGTCCTTACAATTTGAAACAGCGCAGCCCCGTGCCGGCGTATGCAACAGAGGATACGCAGGTGACGCTGCGGCGGCAATTCGCGTACGTCTTCGACAATGCAGTAACGGCAAGTTCTGTTCCCGATGTCGAGCTGCATACGATTGACGGGCCGTTCGATTTATTTGGACTGCAGTTTACACCGGTGCCCGCACAGCACGGGCCGCAGCCGGTGCTGGGTTTTCGTTTTGGCAAGGCGGCCTATCTGACGGACTTCAGCACGGTGCCGGAGGGTTCCAAGCAGTTGCTGCGCGATCTAGATGATTTCATTCTTGATGCTTTGCGCTACACGCCACACCCGATGCATTCAAATGTGGAACAATCGCTGGATCTGGTGCGCGAATTGCAGCCCATACGCGCGTGGTTCACCCATATTTGCCATGATTTGGGCCACGTGCGGGACAACGCCAAATTGCCGCAGGGCGTGCAGCTGGCTTATGACGGATTGAAATTCGAGGTGCAGATTTAATGTTGCTCGACGCGACGAAGGACACGCTGAAATTTCTGACCGATTTGCCGGCGCACAACGCCGCACGCTCAGAGATTCTCGTCTTCAGCTCGGCGGATGAGTGGGTGGAGCGACTGGGAGAAAACCGGTCCGAGACGGTGTTGACGATCGGCAATTTCGACGGCGTGCACGTAGGGCACCAGGAAATCTTGCGCGAGGTCGTGGAGCGCGCCGCCGCGGCCGCCGCTGATTCGCACGGCGCGCAGAAGGAACTATTGCCGGCGGTGCTCACGTTTTATCCGCATCCGGCGCGCGTGCTGCGGCCGCAGCAGGCCCCTTCCCTTCTCGAAACTATTCCGTTGCGCCTGGCGGATTTCGCGGCGATGGGCATTGGCGCAAGTTTGGTACTGAAGTTTGACGCGGATTTGGCCCAGGAGAGCGCGGAAGATTTTGTGAAAAAGTATTTGGTGGACACCATGAGCGCGCGGGCCGTGCTGGTGGGCGCAACCTTTCGCTTCGGGCACAAACAGCTGGGAGACGTCGAGTTGCTGCGCGAACTGGGCCGCCGCTGGGGCTTTGAAGTGGTGATCGTGACGCCGGTGATCGATGGCGGCGACGTCGTTTCCAGCACCGCGATTCGCGAGGCAGTGCGCGGCGGCCGCGTCGAAGATGCGCGGCGCATGCTGGGGCGGCCGTTCGCGCTGGTCGGCGAGATCCGCCCGGGCACCGGACAGGGCCGCAAACTGGTCGTGCCGACTCTGAATTTGGCGACCGAGCAGGAGACGCTGCCGAAGACCGGCGTGTACGTCACCGAGACCGTGCTTTCCGGCGGGACTTATCGTTCAGTGACGAATGTTGGTGTGCGGCCGACGTTCGATGGCAAGCGCCTGGCGATCGAATCGCATCTGTTCGATTTCGCGGAGGTGCTGACTGCGGGGCTGATGAAAGTGCGCTTCCTGCAGCGGCTGCGCGACGAGCAGAAATTCTCCGGCCCGGAAGCTTTGCGCGAGCAGGTGCTGAAAGATATTGCGCGCGCGAAAGAAGTTTTCGCACAATCGTAATTTCCGAAACCACAGGCAAGACGCTTCGGGCCAGCCGCTCGCCTCGAGCCCTCTCAGGACAAGCCGCCGCTACGTCCCACCCCCTTCCAGTTGCGCCTCAGAAAGAAGTAAAATCCGGGAAGAATCTCAGCCACCGGGAAACCACATGGAAAATCGAGATGTCGCGAAGATTTTGCAGGAGACGGCACAGCTGCTGGAGATTGACGGCGCGATCATCGGGCGCTATCGCAGCTACGAGAAAGTCGCGGAGTTGCTGTACAGCATCCACGAGCGCATCGAGGACTTGGCGATGGACGATGCCAAGCTGAAGGAACTTCCCGGCGTGGGCGACGGCATGGCCGCGCACATTCGCGAGATTCTGGAGACTGGCGATTACAGCCTGCGCCAGAAATTATTGAAGAAATATCCGCTGACGCTGCTCGATCTGCTACATCTGCAGGGCATGGGACCGAAGAAAGTGGCCTTCCTCTTCAAAAAATTCAAAGTCGCCACCGTCGAAGGCGTGGAACAGCTGGCGCAGGAAGGAAAGCTGCGCGACCTGGAAGGTTTTGGCGAGAAAACGGAAACGAACATTCTGAAGGCCACGGCGATGCACAAGCGCTCGTCCGGGCGATTCAAGCTGGACGTCGCCGACGAAACAGCGCAAAAGCTGGTGGCCTATATCAGCAAGGTGAAAGAGATTGTCGAGTCGGTGACGCCTGCGGGATCTTTGCGGCGCGGAAAAGAAACCATCGGCGACCTGGATCTGCTGGTCACGCTGCGGCCCGGCCACGATAAACAGAAGCAGGTGGACGAAGTGGCCGTGCACATTCTGAAATTTCCAGGCATCGATCAGACTCTCGCGCATGGTGAAAATAAAGTGAGTGTGCTGCTGGGCAATGGACTGCAGGTGGACGTGCGTCTGCTGGAGAAAGACAGCTTCGGCGCCGCGCTCATGTATTTTACCGGATCGAAGGAACACAACGTGGTGTTGCGCGGACGCGCGCGGGACATGGGCTGGACTCTGAATGAATACGCGCTGACCACGCTGAAGGGCGGAAAATTCGTCGCCGGAAAGACTGAAGAAGAAATCTACAAAAAGCTGGGACTGGATTACATCGAGCCGGAGCTGCGCGAAAACACCGGCGAAATCGCCGCAGCCGAAAATCACACGCTGCCAAATCTGCTGAAGCTTGCGGACATTCGCGGCGATCTGCAGATGCACACCACGGCGTCGGACGGCCGCAATTCCATCGAAGAAATGGGAGAGGCGGCGAAAAAGCTGGGCTACGAATACATCGCGCTCACTGATCATTCCAAGGCCGTGACCGTCGCAAACGGCATGGATGAAAAGCGCACCCTCGAGCAGATCAAGAAAATTCGCGCCGCGCAGGAACGCGTGCCGGGGATTCGTCTGCTGGCGGGTATTGAAGTGGATATTCTGAAGACCGGCAAGCTCGACTTGGACGACGGAGTGCTGGCACAGCTGGACGTGGTGGTGGCGTCGGTGCACTCCTACATGAACCAGGGCCGCGCGGAAATGACCGACCGCATTCTGGCAGCACTGGAAAATCCGTACGTGCAGATTCTGGCTCATCCCACGGGGCGCCTCGTGCTGCGGCGCGATCCGTTTGATTACGATATGGAGAGAATTTTGGATTCGGCGAAGGCGCACGGCGTCGTGGTGGAATGTAACGCGTTTCCCGACCGGCTGGATTTAAAGGATGTCCACCTGCGGATGGCGAAGGAGCGCGGCGCGAAAATTGTGATTTCGACGGACGCGCATTCCTTCGCGCATTTTCCCTTGATGAAGTATGGGGTGATCACTGCGCGGCGCGGTTGGGTAGAGAAAAAAGAGGTGGTGAACACTTTGCCGACGGAGCAGTTCTTGGCCTCGCTGCGGGCGAAACCTGGTGCTACCAAGGGGAAGGCGGCTAAGCGCAAGTCGGCTTAGCGGAGCGGCAGCCGGGAGAGATCCTTCGGCCGGCTTGAGGCAAAGGCGCCGCCCTCAAGATGACGATGCTCGTCGCACCGTCACGGAACATTTTTCTCGGGGCTCTCGTATCTGATAGTGAAGGCACGAGCGCCGCTGGTCGCCTTGAGCATTAAATTTGTTAGGCGCCAGCGCTGAAGCGCAGAGTGCACAGCCACGAGTGGCCGTGCCACGGAGTGACTGATGAATCGGACGACAATTCTCGTTACGGCGATGATTACGGCGGGAATCGCAATCGCAGCTAGCGCCACGCCAGCGCGCGCGGACCAGTGGTCCAAGACCTACCAAGTGAGCGGGCGCGCGGACCTCCACGTGATGACGGGCGATGGCGACGTCACGATCACCGGCTCGGACCAGCATCAGATTGATGCACACGTCACCACCAACGGCTGGAAGATCGGGCCGAACGACGTGCAGATCATCGAGAGCCAGTCGGGCAACAGCGTTTCAATCGAAGTGAAAGTGCCGCACTGGGGTTTTTCGATGTTCGGCGGAAACCATAAGTCGCTGCGCGTGGAAGTCGGCGTGCCGCGCGACTTGGATTTGAACGTGCGCACCAGCGACGGCAATGTCACCGCGCTAGGCGTCTCCGGCAAAATTCAATTCGATACCGGCGACGGTAACGTGACGGCCAGCAACATCAAGGGCGACATACGAATTCACACCGGCGACGGGCACATCGAAGGGCACAATTTCGACGGCTCGCTCGATGCCGACACCGGCGACGGCAACCTGCGCATTGACGGCCGCTTCGACGCGCTCGCGCTGAAAACCGGCGACGGCAGCATCGAGGCGCAAGTAGGCAGCGGCTCGAAGCTCGCAAACAGCTGGAACCTACATTCCGGCGATGGCCACATTACGTTGCGAGTGCCGAGCGATCTAAACGCGATGCTCGACGCGCACACTGGCGACGGCAGCATCACGCTGGATATCCCAATTCAAGTTTCCGGCTCGCTGAGCCATTCCTCCGTGCGCGGAAAATTGAATGCCGGAGGCCCCACGCTGGCGATCAGCTCGGGCGACGGCTCCATCCACATCGAAAAATTGTAGCGGCGCGCTTTCGCTTTCGCTGCGTACATGTTTTTCTGTACTGCGACTGCGACCGCCCGAAAATCCTGACGCAGTGTCAGCATAAGCCCACATTTTTGGCAATAAATCTGCACGCCTGCCTTTTGGCACCCGCTCGAGTATTGCAAATGCTGGAGATATTTCACGCCGCGACTGGCATGCGACTTGCCTATTCTTATCGCGACGTTCGGTGTGCGGAGATAATGATGATCGCTTTCGGCATGATGGGGGCTCTGGCGGTACTAGTATTCCTCTCGGTTTCCAGTGAAATTTCGGACCTGTTCCGGCGAAAATAATCTCCGAGCACACAAGCACGTCTTAGGTGTCCTTCCCTTCCCGCATCCGGTCCGCCTTGCGCGTTGAATCGCACTGACGGCCGCCAGTCACAATCCCCAACCAAGATCGCCTCCCGCGCGCGGCCAAATCAATTTGCAAAAGTTCGCGCATTGCCGCATCATAAACTGTTTGTTCTAAGCGTTTCTTCCGTCTAGGCGCGGGGCACGCGTCGGAACAACTCATCTGCTGCGCAAGAAACAAAACGCGGTTTCCTGGACGCGCCGGGAGCACAGAGCACCGACGGCGTGAATGTGGCAGCAGGTGGCGCGATTTTGTCGTGGCTCTTACTTTCATCACTGTCATCAATTACGAATTGAACTGGGGGAAATCGAATGCGCAGGCCTGTGAGTGTGGCTCCGCCAAAGGGAAAGCTGGGAGTGCTGACGCCCGGAATGGGCGCGGTCAGCACGACTTTCATGGCGGGGGTGGAATTGGTACGGCGAGGGCACGCGGTGCCGGTGGGCTCGCTGACGCAATTGGGAACGATCCGGCTGGGCAAGCGCACCGACGGGCGCACTCCGCAGATCAAAGATTTTGTGCAGCTGGCGAACCTGAACGACATCGTTTTCGGCGGCTGGGACGTATTCAGTGACGACGCCTACCAGGCCGCGGCGAAGGCCGGCGTGCTGGAAGCCAAGGACCTCGCGAAAGCTGAGAAATTTCTGAAGGGCATCAAGCCGATGAAGGCTGTGTTCGACCAGAGTTACGTGAAGAACCTGCACGGGACGCACGTAAAAAAGGGAAAGACGAAATTCGACCTAGCCGAACAACTCCGCGAAGATATCCGCTCATTCAAGAAAAAGAACAAACTGGATCGCCTGGTGATGGTGTGGTGCGGCTCTACCGAAGTGTTCTTGAAGGCCGAGGACGTGCACAAGAGCCTGGCGTCGTTCGAAAAAGGCATGAGGGCAAATCATCCGGCGATTGCGCCTTCGATGCTCTACGCCTACGCCGCCATCAGCGAAGGAGTGCCGTTCGCAAACGGCGCACCGAATTTGACCGTGGATATTCCAGCGCTCGAGGAATACGCCAAGGCAAAAAATGTGGCGATCGGCGGCAAAGACTTTAAGACGGGCCAAACCTTGCTGAAGACTGTGCTCGCGCCGGCGTTCAAGGCGCGCATGCTCGGCCTGAATGGCTGGTTTTCGACGAACATTCTGGGGAATCGCGACGGCGAAGTGCTCGACGATCCGGGTTCGTTCAAGACCAAAGAAGAATCAAAGCTCGGCGCGCTGGAATATATTTTGCAGCCGGCACTGTATCCCGACCTCTACGGCAAGATTCACCACAAGGTGCGCATCAACTACTATCCTCCGCGTGGCGATAACAAAGAGGGCTGGGACAACATTGATATCTTCGGCTGGCTGGGCTATCCAATGCAGATCAAGGTGGATTTCCTCTGCCGCGATTCGATTCTGGCGGCGCCGATTGTGCTGGACCTGGCGCTATTCTTCGACCTGGCGCAACGGGCCGGCATGCGCGGCATTCAGGAATGGCTCAGCTTCTATTTCAAGTCGCCGATGTGCGCGAAAGAGCTTTACCCCGAACACGATTTGTTCATCCAGCTGATGAAGCTCAAGAACACGCTGCGCTGGATGATGGGCGAGGACCTGATCACGCACCTGGGCTCTGAGTACTACGACTAGACGATAGGATCGCCCGCGAATCACAACAACGGCGGGGCGCAAGCCCCGCCGTTTTATTTTGCGCTGACTCAGCTGCGCGCGGCGCGGGTTTGCGTTTCGGCCTTCAGCATAATTTCCAGGTCGTCGGGGTGAATGGCGCACAGCAGCGCGTCTTCGCGCTCGATGAAGCCCTGGCTCACCAGCTTCACCAGCGACTCCTCCAGCGAGAACGATCCCTTCTTCTTCGTCAGCGTGATTTCCTGATGTAAATGCTGCAGCGCGTTGTGGCGGATATGTTGCCGCGCGCCGTAACTCATCATCAGCAGCTCTGCAACAGGCGTGCGGCCGCCGGTCTTGCACGGCAAAAGAATTTGCGTTAACACCGCGGTCAGCGCCATCGCCAGTTCCTGGCGAATGGTGTTCTGGCGCTCCACCGGGAACGAATCGGAGATGCGCGACACCGTCGAAGCCACGTCGGTGGTGTGAATCGTCGAAAGCACCAGGTGCCCGGTTTCCGCCGCGGCCACCGCGATTTGCATCGTCTCGATATCGCGCATTTCGCCCACCACGATGACGTCCGGGGCCTGGCGCAAAGCAGCGCGCAGTGCCGTGGGAAAATCCGGCGCGTCCGTGCCGATTTCAATCTGTTCGATCACGCTGCGCACGTGCGCGTGCTCGTACTCAATGGGATCTTCGATGGTGACGATGTGCCGCGCGTCGCGACGATTAATCTCGTGAAGTAAAGCCGCGAGCGTCGTCGATTTTCCCGAGCCGGCAGGCCCCCCGATCAGCACTAGCCCGCGCTGCAGATGAGATAGCGCCTCGACTCCCGGCGGAAGGCGAAGCTCGCTCAGTTGCGGAACTTTCGCTGGCAGCGCGCGGATTGCCGCAGCTGCTTGGCCGCGTTCGCGGTGCAGATTGATCCTAAAGCGGCCGAGATTGGAGATGCGGTGGGAAGAATCCGCAATCTGCCCTGCGCGATACTGCTGCAGCGCGTGCGGCGTCAGCGCCGGTAGCACGATCGCCTCAATTTCCGAACCGCTCAACGGCTCCGCTTCAATATTACGCACTCCACCTTCGTGCAGGATGCACACCGGCGCTCCAGGCACGAGCAACAGATCGCTGCCGCCCTTCGCCAGCAGCGCGGCGAGCCAGCGATCTAGCGGCGCCGTGTCCGACGCCTCATCGCCATCGGTTTCTGGCCGTGAGTTCAGTTCACTTACGATGCGATCCAGGTCGCGCGATGGGTCCATGACGAACCTCGTGTGAATTCTCTGCTCCCCTTCGATATTGACTTAATTCGCGGGTTCAAGTCCAGCGCGAAGCAAACGCATCGCTCAACTCTGCGTTGCTGGTGTGACGCCGCGCGTTCCGCCGCTTCGCGAAACCGCGCCGGTGCAGCAATTCCCCGTAACGCGATTTCCCGACCGATATACAGTCCCGACCCTATTCGCACGCGCCGCGTTCACGGCTACTTTAATTAGCGCGCGCTCTTTCAGGCGCCGGAGCAACGAGAACCGTGAATACGTTCATACGAACAGGAGGAAACATTCATGAAGAACGCCATGTTGATCGGAACCGGGGCCCTGTTGTTGCTTTTCGGAATTTCCGGCCCGGCTTTCGCGCAAGAGCAGCACGACCCGCAAGAGCAGCCCGCGAAACCACCCGAAGGCAAGCCCACCGACAAGCCGCAAGCGGAGCAGCCGAAGACTCCGGACGACCGTGCGCGGCCAGACAACGCAGCCAAGCCGCCCAAGGAGACCGAACGCAAGCCCGAAGCGCAGCGTCCCGAAGATGCGCAACGCAACAACCAGCGCGCCGGCAACGGGCGCATTCCTGACGACAAATTCAAATCGCACTTCGGCCGCGAGCACACTTTCCATGTGGGCCATCCGACGGTCGTCGAAGGCCGGCCGCGATTTCAGTACGGTGGCTACTCGTTCATCATCGCGCAGCCTTGGCCCACGGGCTGGGGGTACGACGACGATGTGTACGTCGTTGACGTGAACGGCGTCTACTACTTAGTGGACGTGGCGCATCCCGGCGTGCAACTGGAATTGCAAGTCGTACTGTAACGCCAGCGCATCACCCTAACAGCTAACTGGAACCCGACACCGCACGAGCGCAACAACGCAAAACGCCCTGGCTTCTGGCCAGGGCGTTTGCCTTTTCGCTAGAACTGTCGCGGAGTGCGGACCTTAAAACTGGTTCCACAAATACTGATTGTAAACTTCGTGGTGGTACTGCACTTCAGGAGCCTTCACGAACGTTCCCAGCAAGCGCGAGCAGCGGTCCGCGGAGGCCTGTTTCAAATCCGCGTAACGCCCTTTCACGTCTTCGCCCAGAATTTTCGAAGTCCACTCTGATTTTCGGAAATGATCAATCGCGGTGTAAATGTTGTCCGGCAAGTATCGCTCGGCCTGACGGAGATTTTTGATCTTCGCAGTCTCGCCATCCAGACCCGACTTGAAGATCGAGTACATCACCATGTAGGGGCTCGCGTCCGGCGCCACCGAGCGCACTTCCACGCGCATGCTCTTCTCATTGCCGATCGGGATGCGAATCATCGAACCGCGGTCCACGGGCGAAGCCTTGATTTGGTTGGGCGCTTCAAAATGCGGGTCGAGCCGGCGGTAAGCGTTGACGCTCGAATTGAGCATCAGGCAGACATCGTTCGCGTGCGTGAGAATGCGATCAATAAATGACCAGCCCGTCTTGCTCAGCTTTTCATCGCCCTTGGGATCCCAGAACAAATTCTTGCCGCCTTTGCTGACCGAAACGTTGGTGTGCATGCCGTTGCCGTTCACACCAACTACCGGCTTGGGCAAAAAGCTGGCGGTAAGCCCCATGCGCGTCGCGACCTGGCGACAAATTAATTTATAGAGTTGAATCTGGTCCGCAGCGGCGACCACTTCGCCGTAGCCGTAGTTGATTTCAAATTGCGAAGGCGCGACTTCGGGGTGATCTTTTTCGTTCTGGAAGCCCATCGAGCGCTGCACTTCGGCGCACGTGTCAATGAACGTTCGCAGCGGATCGCCTGGTAGAGAATGGTAATAGCCGCCGGTATTCACGTAATCGAATTTTCCGGTCTCGTTGTAACGCGCTTCGGCATCGGCGCCATTGAAAAGGAAGCCCTCAATTTCGTTCGCGGCGTTCAGCGTGTAACCGTCCTTCTTGAATTTTTCAGCGGCAAAGGTTTTTAGCACGCCGCGAATGTCCGCGCTGTAGGGCGAGCCGTCCTTGTCAATCACTTCGCCGAACACCAGCACCTTACCCGAGCCGAACACGTCCGCCGGGCCCCAGTAAAACGCGCTCCAGTCCATCCCCAGGCGCAAATCGCTTTCGCGTTGCGCGGTAAATCCGCGAATGGACGAGCCATCGAACGTGAGGTTGTCCCAGCTCTTCACCAGGAACTTTTTATCGTAATCCAACATGTGCAGGCGGCCTTCCAGGTCGCTAAAGAGCACGGTGATGGCCTTGATGCGCTTTTCGTCGGAGAGATATTTGATGCGCTCTTCTTGAATCTTGTGCGGCGCCACACGATTCAGGCGCTGCGCTTTGGCCTTCAGATTCAGTTCTTCGAGCTCCTCGTACGGGATTGCCAGAAAATTACGCAGATCGGTTGTCATGATTCTCCTTGCGGTGGGGTTGACAGCGAATGAATTGCGGGTTCAGAGGCATTTTTTGAACAGCGTAGGGTACCGCGCACGCTGGTGAGCGTCAAATCCCAAAATGCCCGGACAAGGCAAAGAATTTCAAATCGAACCTATAAACAAAACTTTATGACTGGCGCTCGCGGAGGCCCGCGGCTCGATCAGTGCTTGAATCTTGCGATCAATTCAGCCTCGGCCAAGATATGGCCTTTGATGGCCTTTTCCACTTCGGCGGCTGTGGCTTTTGGTTTCAAGCTTGTCTGGTAATCGAGCGCGTAGAGCTTGAAAAAATAGTGGTGCGCCGCACCGGGTGCCGGACACGGGCCGCTATAGCCAATCTTGCCGTGATCAGTCTTGCCTTGGCGCGAGCCGTCGGGAAGTTTCGCTTTCGTCGGAACGCCCTCGGGCAGCGCGCGCGTCGCGGGCGGCAGGTCATAGATTAGCCAGTGGATCACGGTTTTCGTTGGGACGTCCGGATCATCTACCACCAATGCAAAGCTCTGCGTTCCCGCTGGCGGTTCGTTCCACGCTAGGACCGGGGAAACATCTGCACCAGCGCACGTGTAATTCGCGGGAAGCGCGCTATCAGCTTCGAAGGATGAGCTGGTCAATTGCAATTTCGCCTCTGCCGGTTTCTGCGCCGCAGATTGCGCGACTGCTGCGCGAACCTGCAGCGCCGGTTTAACGAACAAGCCGGCCAGCAAGACTGCGCTGCAAAATATAAGTGCGTTATGATTTCGAATGACATCCTCCACGGCTGGTCTCTAAAGATGCTACGGGCGGCGGACACATAGGTCAAGAACAGCTAAAGCTTGACTGCCCGCGCCTGCCGGTTCCGGCCTTCCGCCTTTTTTTCCACGAAGCTTCGTTGGGCATACTTTGACCTTTGGAACAGACAACATCTAAGCATTGAATTGCTTTTCGTGCATGTACCGTGGTACATTGGTACCACGATGAAGACGACAAGGTACAAGCGGCAATTTGTAATCGAGCGGGTGCAGACCGGAGTGCGCATCGAGAAGCGCCTGCTCAAAGTGCTCAAGGCGTTTGCAGATTTTCACGATTTGACACTCGGCGACCTGCTGGAAGGTATCGTGCTACACGCCTTCGACGGCAAGACGGCGTTCCGGAAGCCCTCGCGCCGCCGCATCAAGGAATTAAAGAAGTTCTACGGCCTCAATCTCGACTACCGCGCGAGCCATCGCCTGATTGAAGCTCGCGCGGCGGCGCCGATAATGAAGACCAAGCCGGCACGCGGCTCTCGGCGCGTGAAGCGCATGCGGCCGGCCAAGAAGACGAGAGGTGCTAAATGACTTCGCGGAACAGCCGACTGGCGGTGCAAGGATTGCGCTGGGTTCTCGGCATAGTCGTGCTCTGGCAATCGTGCCTGCTTTTGCGCGCGACGATAGCTGACATGCAAGCGGCGGGTGCAGGCCACTTCGGCCCGCACGAATGGGTGCGGCTGGTGCTGGCGTGCGTTGAGATTATCGCGGCGGTGATGTTTCTGGCGCCGGTGGTAGACCTTGCCGGCAGTTATCTGCTGCTTGGCGTGATTGCGTTCGCGATGCTGTTTCACGCGCTGCAGGGTCATTTCGACGTCGGCGCTTTGCCCGTTTATGCAATGGCAGTGCTCGTATGGATGGCGCATCGCAGAGAAGCGCAAACAGAAGTGGGCGATGAGCGATAGTCACGACGCCGAGCTACTACTGCAATTTGAAGACTGTTCCCTGCCCCTGGCGTGTTTGCGTCACCGCGTGCACATCCAAATCGCTTTTTTGTATTTGTGCAGGCACCCGGTACTGGACGTGCTCGTCCGTTTTCCCGAGACGCTGAAGCGTTACGCCGCGACGCACGGCCAGGAGGGCCTGTACCACGAGACGATCACTTGGGCATACATTCTACTGATCCACGAGCGAATGAAACGTGCCGGCCGGCCGCTGAGTTGGGAAGAGTTCGCGGCCACAAATGAAGACCTGCTGACTTGGTCTGGCACCATTTTGAAGCAGTATTACCGGGACGAAACTCTGTCGTCCGACCTGGCTCGTAAAATCTTTTTGCTCCCCGACAAAGCGCCCGCCCTTCACTGAACGTTGCTGCCTGCTCGCTAAACTTTATGCTAAGGTTATTGGTTCGGAATTGACGCCGGAACCGCGCGGTTCGGCGCCGGTTCGATGCCAGGGAGAATTAGCAAACCATGAAGACGACTTATAACGGCGTGGCGGTGCCGGCGAACGGCAAGGCGATCGAGTTCAGCGACGGCGTGTTTCGCGTGCCCGATCATCCGGTGATTCCATTTATCGAAGGCGACGGCACCGGCCGCGACATATGGAAAGCCTCCCGACGCGTGTTCGATGCCGCCGTCGAAAAAGCATTTGGTGGCAAACGCAAAATCGAATGGCTGGAAGTTTTCGCTGGCGAAAAAGCTTATCGCCAATTCCAGGAATGGCTGCCGCAAGACACCGTGGACGCGATCCGTGATTTCCGCGTTGCGATTAAAGGACCACTCACCACTCCCGTCGGCGGCGGCATCCGCTCGCTGAATGTGACGCTGCGCCAAGTGCTCGAACTCTACGCCTGCGTGCGTCCGGTGCGTTATTTTACCGGCGTACCTTCGCCTGTGCGCGAGCCGGAACGCATGAACGTCGTGATCTTCCGCGAAAATACCGAAGACGTGTACGCCGGAATCGAATGGCGCGCCGGCACGCAGGAAGTGAAAAAGCTGATCGATTTTCTGAACAACGAAATGCTGAAGACCGGCTCGAAGAAAATCCGCGAAGATTCCGGCGTGGGTATCAAGCCCATGTCTCCAACGGGCACCAAGCGCCTGGTGCGTCGCGCCATCGTGCACGCGTTGGAAAATAGGCGCACCACGGTCACCTTGGTGCACAAAGGCAACATTCAGAAGTTCACCGAGGGAGCTTTCCGTGATTGGGGCTACGAGCTTGCCACACAGGAATTCCGCGGGCAGGTGGTGACGGAGCGCGAGAGCTGGATTCTAGACAACAAAGACAAGAACCAGAACATAACCGCCGAGGAAAATGCCGCGTCCATCGAGCCAGGCCTGGACCAAGCGACCGACGATTTCAAGAAGCAGCTTTTCGCGGAAGTGAAACACACGCTGGACACTTTGTACGCTTCGCACGGCAACGGCCAATGGAAGAAGAAAATCCTGATCAACGATCGCATCGCCGATTCCGTCTTCCAGCAAGTGCTGACGCGCGCCGATGAGTATCAAGTGTTCGCGACGCCAAACCTGAACGGAGATTATCTTTCCGACGCTTGCGCCGCACAGGTGGGCGGCCTGGGCATGGCTCCGGGCGCCAATATCGGCGACGGCTTCGGTGTGTTCGAAGCGACGCACGGCACCGCGCCGAAATACGCGGATAAGGATGTAATTAATCCCAGTTCGGTGATGCTCTCCGGCGCCATGATGTTTGATTTCATGGATTGGAAGCCGGTGGCGCGCCTGATTGAAGACGGCATCGCGCGCACAATTCAGCAGAAGAAAGTGACGTATGACCTGGAACGGCTGATGCCCGGCGCGAAAAAGCTCAAGACCTCCGAGTATGCTTCGGCGATCATCGAAAATATGCAAGCCGCGGTTGGCGCGGGCGACTAACAGCGGGATCTGCAGCAGACAGCTAGGCGAAATTCAATCCGATCGGGAGAGTGGAATGCGCAAGAAGGTGACGGTGGTGGGCGGAGGCTTTGTCGGTTCGACGACGGCGCAGCGGATTCATGACGCGAGCCTGGCGGATGTGGTGTTGACCGACGTCCTGGAAGGCGTTCCGGCGGGGAAAGCGCTGGACATGGCGGAATCCGGCCCAATCATGGGCTCGGACGCACGCGCGACTGGCATTTCGACGGCCAGCGGCGATTATCGAGGCACAGAAAACAGTGACATCATCGTGATCACCGCCGGCTTCCCGCGCAAGCCGGGAATGAGCCGCGACGATTTACTGCGGTTGAATTACGACGTGATCAAAGGCGTCGTGGAAGCGGTGGTAAAACTTTCACCAAAAGCGATTCTGATCGTAGTCACGAATCCCTTGGACGCGATGGCCCAAGCGGCGTTCAAGGCCAGCAAATTTCCCAAGGCGCGCGTCATTGGCATGGCCGGAGTGCTGGATTCGGCGCGCATGAGCACGTTCGTGGCGGAAGAGCTGGGCGTATCGGTGGAGAATGTGCACTCGTTCGTGCTCGGCGGGCATGGCGACGATATGGTGCCGCTGACGCGCTACTCAACGGTCGCGGGAATTCCCCTCCCCGAATTGATCGCGAAAGACAAACTCGACGCGATCGTAACGCGCACGCGCAAGGGCGGAGCAGAAATTGTAAACTTACTAAAGACCGGCTCGGCTTATTACGCGCCTTCGGCCGCGGTGTTTGAAATGGTCGAAGCGATCCTGAAGGACAAGAAGAAAATTCTGCCATGCGCGGCCTATCTCGAAGGCGAGTACGGCATCAACGGACTTTTCGTTGGTGTGCCCGCAAAGCTCGGAGCTGACGGGATCGAACAGATCGTTGAAATCAAATTGTTGGCGCACGAGAAGGCCGAACTCGATAAATCGGCGGCTGCAGTGCGGGAGTTGGTGACCGTGCTGGGGATCTAAGCTTCGCGGCTACGCTGCAACGAAAAATTCGCTGCCGTTACATCGAATAAACTACGTCGCGCGCTCCCACGTTAGGCAAGCATCGCGGGCCTGCGAGTCGTCCACCGGCGTCAACGCCAGCCGGTTGCCGGAAATTTCGTAAGCGCGCGTGAAATCCTTGCCCACGTCGCCGGGGCGCAAGCTTCCCTCCAAATGATGCGTAATGGTTTTCTTCTCGCGGTTGACTTCATACGTCCCGTAATAAGCGTAGTAACCCTTGTAAGCGATCTGCACTTCTTTGGGGGTTGGAAATCCCGGGCCTGAAGAAATATCCGGCCGCGGATTGCGCATGATCTGCACGGCCACGTGCCCATCCGCGTCATAAATCAAAATCCCCATGGGCCGCTCGCCGAACAGCCGCGATTCCGACGAGCAAATAGAAACCAGTTTCCAGGTTCCCACGAATGGATTCAACGTGGCGTGCGAGGAATCGCGCATCGTCATGCTTTGAGTTTGCGTCATGGAACGGGGCCTTTCTTCGAACTCGCCCGCGAGCTTTCTGCCACTAGGTGACTTGGCTTCTTAACCGCGCTGCATCCGCCCGCCGTAAAATTCCTACAGGATTAAAACCAAATATATATCCGCGTTCCTGCCAGAGCAAGTGACCAATCGGAGAAAGCCGACCTCAGTTTCCACTGGAGAAAACCGGGCGTCTGCTAAGATTATTACGGGAGTCGTCAATCCAAAATGAAATTCTTCGGGCGAAAGAACGGCAAAAGCGCGCACGGAAGCCGTGATTCCGGAGGCCGGCGCAAAGGTGAGAATCCCGCGGCTGACGGCGCAAAAAACGGGTTGCACGACGGCAGAACGCCTGCACCGGTCTCGCATCGGCTTACGAAGGATTTAGCGCGCGCCGAAAGTCTGGCGGAGATGCTCGCGCACAGCCGGGCGGCCAGCGCCGTCGAGGTCGCCGACCTGCTTGCCGGAATGTACATCTACGATTGGGAGCGGATTTCGAAATATTGGCCGGAGCGAGATGGCATCGAGGAATATTTGCAGCAGATCTGCCGCATCAGCCCCCAGCGCTGGCATTACTGGATTGAATTTTACGACCAGCAGCGCCGCGGCGACGAAAAGCCGCCGAAGTGGCAATGGCCGCGGCCGGCGAAGGACTCCGAGGCCGACGCCAAGCCGCTCGCGCGTTCCGGCGAACTGACCACGCTGCTGAAGATCGCGGAAGAAATCGCTCCCGCGCATGATGTCCTGGAGGGCCGCAACATTCCAATCCTCACTTGCGAATGCGTGCTGCTGGCGATCACAAAGCGCACCGATTCGGAAATTGGACATCGCCTGGTGGCTTCGGGATTGGACGTCGCGGAATTGGAGCAGGCGGCGAGGAATCCGCGTCACGCGCCATTACATTAATTCGCAAATCGCTGCGTGCCAGCGCCGCCAACTCCCCACTCAAATAATCAACTTGAAATGCGGCCACAGCTCCGCGAGTGGCGCGCGTGGCTTGCGGCACACGTAAACGTGCACGTTTCGTTCAGCCACCGCTGCGTGGGGATCGGTGATGGCTCCGACTAACTGCGCATCCCCAAACAAATCCTTCAATTCATCGGCGCGTTCGCCGAACAAAATCACGCAAGAGCCGGTGTAGGCGCGCGTACCCCAGAAATAATAGCTGTTGTGTCCGCTGATGGCCGCAGGCAGCCCCAGAGCCGGCCCGTAGTGGTCAATCGCGCCCGCCTCGCCGTAATTTCCGGCCAGAATCGCGCAGCCGGCCTGTTCCGATTGTGGCAAGGCGCGATAGACGTGCGCGATCTGCGCGGCCATATTTTCCCAACCGAACATGTCGGCGTAGAGCTGTGGCAGCTCGGCAGTCGCATCGCGCTCGGTCTTCACCGAATTCGCGTAAGGTAACAGCCTCGAATAGCGCAGAAAAGCATCCACCGGCAATATTGGCGCGCCGAACGGCAGCGTCACCAGGCCCGCGACGATCAGCAGCGCCGGATAAGCCACGGCCATCCAGCGACGCGCGGGCGCGGCAAAAAATGCTTCCAACGCCACGCCTCCTGCCGCCACGAGCACCGGGTAAATCGGCAGCGCGTAATACGATTTACCTCCCAGCACAATGAAAATCGCCAGCACGAACACGTAGGACCAGCCCAGAAAACGGAAACGCTTCCCTTCCGGCGCCGCGAAATACCACCAAAGCCCGGCGAGCCACACCGGCAGCGCCAGCGGCTGCAGGAACAAAACCTGCTCGAACAAAAATTGCAGCGGAGTGATCGCTTCGTTTTTGAATTGTTGCGCGTTGCGGACTACTTCGATTTGCGGCCATCCATTGCGCGATTCCCACAGCAGATTCGGCAGGAAGATCGCCAGCGCCAGGACCGCGCTGATCCAAATCCATTGCGAACGGAACAAACGCGCTTGACCAGAAAGCAGCAAACCCGCCACGAGAGCAAAACCAAATACCAGCATGCTGTGTTTATTTTCCAGGCCCAGACCCGCCACGACGCCGAACAACAGCCACAGCCGCGGCGACGCGCCTTTGACGATGCGGATGGCAATCCACGCGCACAAAAGCCAGAACAGCGGCTCGAACGCGTTCATGGAAAGGAAAGTGTCGAACGCGAGATACGCGGGCGCCAGTAAAATCGCGATCGCGGCAAGAAATTGCGCGAAGAGGCCGCCGCCGAGTTCCGCTGCGATGCAGCCAGTTCCGTACACCACCACTGCACCGGCCAATACAGGCAGCAGACGACTGGCGAAAAGCGAAGTTCCCAGCAGGTGCCGCGCGAACCACGCGACGAATGCGATCAGCGGCGGTTGGTCCACATAGCCCCAGGCGAGGTGCTGCCCGCAGGCGATGTAGTAAAGCTCGTCCCGGAAAAATCCGTAATGATTAATGCCCGCGAATTGGATGAATAGCTTGCCACACGCCAGCGTCAAGAGCATCACGCGCGAGCGAATGGCCACGTCGCGGCCGAGCGTGTAGTCATGAGGAATTGTGCTAGCTGACAGCGTGTCCATCATCACCTGCGAAGACAATCGGCGCGCCTGCCATCGTCTCGAGGAGTACGCAACGGCATTTTAAGCGATCGTCGCGGAATGGATGCGATCGAGCTTGGGAAAGTTCTTGTCCAGGTACGCCTTTCCTAGCGCGGTGATTGAGCTCTGATCCGGAGCCTCGCCATAGCCGCTGTGAATTTTCTTCACCACGTCCATGCCGGAAATCACCTGACCGAACGGCGCGAAGCCCATTTTATCGAGCTGCGCGTTGTTCCCGGTGTTGATGAAAAGCTGCGTGGTGCGAGTATCTTTGCCGGCGGTGGCAAAGGTGATATAGCCGGGTTTGTTGCTCTGCGTGACGGGATCGTCCTTGAAATTCGATTTGCGCCACACGTTGTTCACTGCCGGGTCGGCGCTCAGTCCGAATTGCACCACGAAACCGGGGATCACCCGGAAAAATGCCGCGTCATCGTAATAACCGTGATTCACCAGATTGTAGAAACGGTCCGCGCCCAGCGGAGCCCACGCGCGCGTCACTGTTACGACGAAATCTCCGGCGGTAGTCTTGAAGGTCACATCAAATGTTTCCGGGGCAGTATCTTTCAGATTGGCAGCATCCAGCAACGACGGCTTTGCAGTCATTAGTCATTCTCCCAAGGAACCGTGCCTAGACGGTTCGAATGATTTCTGTAGAAATATTGATATGCGTTTTTGTGGCGGCGGTCCCACAGAGCGCGACCGCCATCTTTGCTTAGTGAACCATCGCGAACACCACTGCCATTGCGATGTCACCACTACAAACTAAGGTTGTGAGGGCGCTGGCTTCGCTGCGGCCGCCGGCGCGGCCTTGTGTGCCGGAGTCGTGTGCACTGGCGGCAGAGGCGAGGTCACCGTCGCAGAAATAATGTGGTCGAGTTTCGGGAAACTCTTGTCCAGATAAGCCTTCCCCTGATCCGTGATCATCGCTTGATCCGGCGACTCCCCGTAGCCGCTGTAGATTTTCTGCACCACATCCATTCCGGTGGTCACTTTTCCGAAGGCCGCGAATCCTTGGGCGTCCAACGCGGCGGCATTCTCGCCGTAATTAATGAACAATTGCGTGGTTCGGGTATTCGGTCCGGCGGTGGCAAACGTCAAATAGCCGGGGTGGTTGCTCTGAGTGACGGGATCGTCCTTGATCGAAGCCTTGTCCCACACTTTATTCACCGCCGGGTTTGCACTCAATCCGAATTGCACGATGAATCCAGGCACGACGCGAAAGAACGCCGCATCGGTGAAAAATCCGTGCCGCACCAGATTATAAAAACGGTCAGCGCCGATGGGAGCCCACGCGCGCGTCACCGTAACGACGAAATCGCCCGCCGTCGTCTTGAACGTCACCTCGTACACGTCCGGAGCCTTGGCGGTGAGCGTCGAGGGATGCAGCAAAGCTGGATCCGTATGAGGTGCCGTCGAATGCGGTTTCGCCGCGGGCGTGGTTGACTGAGATTGAGCTTGTGCCGGCGTCGTTGCCGGAACCACAGCGAACAGCAGCGCGATCAAGAAGCACGGTACAAAACGTTTCACGATTTTCCTCCTGAATATTATGGATGTTATTTTTGTGCTGCGGCTTCCACATCCTGCATCAAACGCAGCGTATTGCCACCCAGAATTTTGCGCACGTCGGCCGGAGAATAACCCTTGGCCAGCAGCGCATTGGTGATTTGCGGAATATCGGAAACATCTTCCATGCCGTAGGGCATATCCGCGCCGTCGAAATCGGAGCCCAGGCCCACATGATCCGCGCCCACCAGTTTCACGGCGTGGTCAATATGCGTGATGATTTCGCTCCAATCCACGCGCGGCAGCTTTCCTTGCGCCACCATATCCCGCGTGATTTTATCCGCTTCGATCAACTGGCAAGCTTCGTTATCGCCGCAGCGTTTCTTCGATTCCGCTTCGATTTCCTTGCCGAGCTCCGGATGCGCCTTCGAAGCGTCTTGAAATTGCTGGCTCAGGAATCCAATGTGGTAATTGATCTGAATGACGCCGCCCTTCGCCGCAAGCGCCTTGATCATGTCGTCCGTCATATTGCGCGGCGCGGAACACAACGCGCGGCACGAAGAATGCGAAGCGATCACCGGCGCTTTGCTGACGGCCAGCACGTCGTAAAAAGTTTTGTCCGCCGTGTGCGAGATGTCCACAATCATCCCCAGGCGATTCATTTCGCGCACCACTTGCTTGCCGAAATCGGTCAGGCCGTTGTGCGCGGCCTTGTCCGTGGAAGCGTCGGCCCAATCAGTGTTCACGGTGTGCGTCAGCGTCATGTAACGCACACCCAACGCGAAGAACTTGTCGAGGTTCGCGAGCGAGTTGTTGATCATGTGCCCGCCCTCGACGCCCATCAGCACCGCTATTTTACCCGCAGCCTTCGCGTGGCGAATTTCCTCCGCGGTGGTGCACAAAACCAGATCATTCGGATGCCGGGCCACGGTTTCGCGCACCGCGCCAATCTGATCGAGCGCACGTTGCACTGCCGTCGGTCCAGTGACCGTGCCGGGAATCCAGACGGAGAAGAAAATCGCGCTCAGCCCGCCCTCGCGCATGCGCGGAATATCCACGCTGCCGTCGGTGTGCCGCACGCCGAAATCGAATTTGGGATCGAGCAGCCTCTGCGTGGTGTCGTCGTGCGTATCCACCACGATGGACTGAAAATGCAGCTCGCGCGCCGCCGGCGAAATATTCGTTTGCGTTTGCGATTTAGCAGTCACGGCCACGAGCGACAAAACTCCCCCCAGCGCAATACAAATTGCAAGCAAACCACTACGTCCCATTCATCCCCCACACAATACGCGCATGCTGTTGGATTCTACAACCCGTGGCAATAAAACAGATAGGCCACGCGACGAGAGACTCACGAACCGCGGAAGAAACTTTTCACCGCGTGCACCAGCACCTGGCCATTCATTGCAGCCAGAGATTCCGTCAGCGGAATGCCCTTGGGGCAAACTTTCACGCAATTCTGCGCGTTATCACAATCTTCGATGCCGCCCGGCCCCATCAGCGCTTCCAGCCGCCCGCCCGCGTGCATCTCGCCCGTGGGATGCATATTGAATAGACGCACCTGGCTGACGATCGCCGCACCCACGAAATTAGAATTTTCATTCACCTTCGGGCAAATCTCCAGGCAATTGCCGCACGTAATGCATTGCGATAGAGCGTAGCCTACTTGCTGCTTTTCCTCGGACATGCGCGGGCCGGGCCCGATGTCGTACGTCCCATCAATCGGAATCCAGCACTTGGTGCGTTTCAAATTCTCGAACATCGAACTGCGATCCACTTGCAGGTCGCGGATCAACGGAAATTTTGTGAGCGGCTCCAGGCGAATCGGCTTTTCCAGATCGTCCACCAGCGCGGTGCAGGCCTGCCGCGGCTTGCCGTTGACCAGCATCGCGCACGCCCCGCAAATTTCTTCCAGGCAGTTGGCCTCGTAGCTCACCGGAGTGGATTCGCTTCCGGTACGAGTAAAAGGTTTTTCGGCGATATCGCGCAGGCAAATGATCACGTTCATATGCGGCCGGTAGCGCAGCTCGTATTCTTCCCAGCGCACGGCTTCATCCGGCCGCTGCTGGCGCTTGATCTTCACGATGAAAGTTTTATCGGCCACGATGCCTCACTTTCCCCGCCCTCTACTTTCCAATGTCACTTCGCCGCGGTATATTTTCGTTCGCGCAATGGGATCAACGACGTGTCCACCGCTTCATAATCCAGCTTGATTTTTCCCGCGTCCCAGCTTGCTATCGTCGTCTTCAGCCAATTCGCATCGTCGCGATTGGGAAACTCCGGCTTGTAGTGCGCGCCGCGCGTTTCATCGCGCGCGATCGCTCCCAACGTGATGACTTTCGCGAGAATCAGCATGTTCCCCAGCTCGCGCACAAAATTCAGCGTCTGATTCGACCACTGCGTGCGGTCCTGCAAATTAATGTGCTTGAAACGCTCGCTGAGCTCGTCGAGTTTCACCAACGTCTTCTGCATCGCGGCGTTGTAACGGATCACCGTCACGTTCTCCGTCATGATGTCGCCCATCTCTCGCCAGATGGTCAGCGGATTTTCCGTCCCGGTATGCTGGTTCAGCAGCGCGTCGGAAATATCCTGCTGGCGCACGCGTTCGCGCTCGTAAACGGCAGGCGAAGTATTCTCGCAACCCGATTCCAAACTGCGCGCATAACGCACCGCTGCAGTCCCCGCAATTCCTCCGCCGTAAATGCAGGACACCAAAGAATTCGCGCCGAGACGATTCGCCCCGTGATATTGGTATTCGCATTCGCCCGCGGCGTAAACCCCAGGAATGTTGGTGGCCTGGTTCTCATTGTCCACCCACAAACCGCCCATGGTGTAATGCATCGCCGGAAAAACCTTCATCGGCTCCACGTGCGGGTCCACGCCCACGAATTTCTGATAAATTTCCAGGATGCCTTCCAGCTTGCGTTCCAGCACCTCGCGCGGGATGTGAGTCACGTCCAGATAAACGGCAGGATCGCCGGCAAGGCCCAGCTTCATCTCGTACACAACCTTGTGAATCGCCCGCGTGGCAACGTCGCGCGGCACCAGGTTCCCGTACTTCGGATACCACTCCTCGAGAAAATAAAATCGCTCGCTCTCCGGAATCTGCTTTGCCGGGCGCGGATCCTGCGCGGTCTTGGGCACCCACACGCGCCCGCCTTCCCCGCGCGCCGATTCGCTCATCAACCGCAACTTGTCTTCGCCGGGTATTGCGGTGGGATGTACCTGAATGAATTCGCCGTTCGCGTAATACGCGCCCTGCTGGAACAAAGCCGATTGCGCCGAGCCGGTGCAAACCACCGAATTCGTCGAGCGGCCAAAGACGGCTCCGATGCCGCCCGTGCAGAAAATCGCAGCGTCGCAGGCAAACGTCTTGATCTCCATGGTCTTCAAATCCATGGCGCAAATGCCGCGGCACACCCCGGCGTGATCCAGCACGGCTGAAAGAAACGTCCAGCCCTCGAATTTTTTAACTTTGCCTTCGGCTTCGAAGCGACGCACTTGCTCGTCCAGCGCGTACAGCAATTGCTGCCCGGTCGTCGCGCCCGCAAAAGCAGTGCGGTGATACAACGTGCCGCCAAAGCGTCGGAAATCCAGCAATCCCTCCGGCGTGCGATTGAACATCACGCCCATGCGATCCAGTAGGTCAATAATCGCCGGCGCGGCTTCGCACATGCCCTTCACGAGCGGCTGATTCGCCAGGAAATCGCCACCGTAAATCGTGTCGTCGAAATGCTTCCAGGTGGAATCGCCTTCACCCTTCAAATTTTTCGCCGCGTTGATGCCGCCCTGCGCGCACACCGAATGCGAGCGCTTCACCGGCACGATCGAGAACAGGTCCACCGGCACGCCAGTTTCGGCCACCTTGATCGCTGCCATCAATCCCGCCAGGCCACCGCCCACAATAATAATTTTCGGCTGCCTCATTGGACGTAGCCTCCCAGCGGGAAAGCCCCGTAATGAAGCGCCAGCGCGATCGCGACGCCTACGATCGTAAATGTCACTGCGACGGCCGCGCCAAACCATCCTGCTGCGCGCTGTGCCGAGACGCTGACGGCAATTCCCCACTTGCACGCGAAATTCCACAGGCCGTTGCCCAGGTGGAACGAAGCGCAAGTAATTCCCACGATGTAAAAAGTGAGATACCAGGGATTCATCAGGTTGCGCTGCACGTCAGCGTAGGTGGTGACGCCGTGGCCCAGAAACCGCTCGGTGTACAAATGCCAGCCGATGAAAACGAAAGCGATCAGCCCCGTCCAGCGCTGCATCACATACAGCCAGTTGGCCATCCAGGGATGCCCGATGGCGTTGGACTTCCCCGTCCACCAGATGTAACAACCATAAAGTCCGTGAAAGAGGATCGGTATGAACAGCACGCAGGTTTCGACGATGATGCGCCAGGGAATCTGCTGCAGTTCGCGCGATACGTCGTTGTATTTCCCCACGCTCACCAGCGCGTAGCTGTTCGACCAGAAATGTTCGGCCAGGAATGCGCCAATTGGTATTACGCCGCTGAGGGACTGCAATTTGTCGAGGAGATAACTCGTCTTAGAATCAGTCGCTGCAACCGACATGCACACTCCAAGCGCGTCGAACGCTAACCTGCAGAAGTTTTAGTATAGTTGCGCGCGTAAAAGTTTGCAAGATAGCGTGAGGGGCGCTGCCGTAAGTGTTTGCGACGTCAGTCTTGGATCGATTCCCCGTTGCCGCGATTCACCCGCAGAACCATCCATCGCGCCTGAAAATCGCGCTTGTCGCTTGCGCGCGGCGTCGTC
>Ga0210390_10000391_pt1 | contig 48120 bp, 38 predicted proteins | sample IncBWH11OmetaG_FD_161050 | JGI IMG/M metagenome (GOLD analysis project Ga0210390, IMG submission 161050) | Forest soil microbial communities from Barre Woods Harvard Forest LTER site, Petersham, Massachusetts, United States - Inc-BW-H-11-O ... | reverse complement strand
ATTGTGGAACGACTTAGTTTGCGCAAGTAGCGCGGATTTCTTGAGCGGCCCTTCCGGCCGCGCCTTTATCCACCGCACACACCATAATTTTCAGGCGAGATGCGGGCCGCGCGGCGCGCTGTCGCTCGTCGCAAAATTCCCCACTCTGCTTTCCTCTCTGCTTTCTCCCTTCGAGGCATTTCCCGAGACTGAAATCTCGTATCTGAACCAAGCGTCCCCGGTGAACCGGGGCAAAAAGGATGTGAAGTGATGTTTGAAAAAGTTAGTTTGGAAGTTGGCGGACGTACTCTGACGTTCGAGACTGGCAAGATGGCCCGTCAGGCACACGGCGCCGTAGTGGCGCGTTATGGCGACACAGTGGTGTTGGCCACGGCTTGCATGGACAGCAAAGCGGCCGAAAAAGACTTTCTACCCCTTACAGTGGACTACCGCGAGTACACCTACTCGGCCGGCAAAATTCCCGGCGGATTCTTCAAGCGCGAAGGCCGCCCCTCGGAGAAAGAAATTCTTACGTCACGGCTGATTGACCGCCCGCTGCGGCCCTTGTTCCCCGAAGGCTGGTCCAACGAGACGCAGATCGTTTCCATGGTGCTCTCCGCCGACAGCGAAAATGATCCGGACGTGATCGGCGTCACCGCCGCTTCAGCCGCGCTGTATATCTCGAAGATTCCTTTTACCACGCCGATCGCCGCCGTACGCATAGGAATGCTCGAAGGCAAGCTCGTCGTGAATCCCACCGTGGCTGAACAGAAGACCAGCACCATGAATATCGTCGTGGCTGGGTCTGATAAGGCCATTGTCATGGTGGAATCGGGGGCCTTGGAAGTTTCCGAAGACGCCGTCGCCGATGCGCTGGAATTCGCGCACGCGGAAATCCGCAAGATCGTCGCCGCCATTCGCGAATTGCACGACAAAGTGAAGATGCAGAAAGTTTCCTTCACGCCGCCGGCATTCGATGAAGCGCTTTACAAGCAGATGCAACAGCAATATGGCGAGAAACTGCGCGACGCCTCCGACACCGCGAAATATCCCAAGTCGGAAAGCTACAGTCGCATAGACGCCATCAAGGCCGAAATCTACGCGACGCTGCCTCCGGAAGACCTCGAGAAGAAAAAACTCGCCGCGCGCGCTTTCGAGCGCCTGCGCGAGTTCATCTTTCGCGACGACATGCTCACGCGCAAGCGGCGTCCGGATGCACGCGCTTTCGACCAGGTCCGCGAAATCACTTGCGAGACGGGCGTTCTGCCCCGCGCACACGGCTCGGCGCTTTTCACTCGCGGTGAAACGCAATCGCTTTCGACCGCCACGCTCGGCACCAAGGAAGACATGCAGCGCCAGGATCTTCTCTTCGAGAAAGATACCTTTAAGCACTTCATGCTGCATTACAACTTCCCGCCGTTCTCTGTAGGCGAAGTGAAATTCCTGCGTGGGCCCGGCCGCCGCGAAATCGGTCACGGCGCTCTGGCTGAACGCGCTCTCGCGAACCTGATGCCCTCCGATGCGGATTTCCCCTACGCCGTGCGCTGCGTTTCGGACATCCTCGAATCGAATGGCTCTTCCTCGATGGCCACCGTCTGCGGCGGTTCACTCGCGCTGATGGACGCGGGCGTCCCGCTCAAGTCCGCTTGCGCTGGCATCGCCATGGGCCTGGTTGTCGAAGGCGATAAATACGCCATCCTCACGGACATCGCCGGCGCCGAAGATCATTACGGCGACATGGATTTCAAAGTTGCCGGCACGCGGCAGGGAATTACTGCGCTGCAGATGGACATCAAGGTCGCGGGCGTCAGCATCGCGATGATGCGCGAAGCCCTGGCCCAGGCCCGCAAAGCGCGTCTGCAAATTCTGGACATCATGGACAAGACGATTTCGTCCGCGCGTCCGGAAATTTCGCTCTATGCTCCGCACCTCTTCATGCTGAACATTCCCACGGATAAGATCCGCGACCTGATCGGTCCGGGCGGCAAGAAAATCCGCGGGATCATTGAAGCTACGGGCGTGAAGATTGACGTGATGGACGACGGTAAAGTGCACGTCTTCGCCTCCAGCGGAAAATCAGCCGAAGAAGCCCTGAAGATGATTCGCGACGTCACCGCCACCGCCGAAATTGGCAAGACCTATCTCGGCACGGTGGTGCGCATCGCGGAATTCGGCGCCTTCGTTGAAATTTTCCCCGGTACCGACGGGCTGCTGCACATCAGCGAAATCGCCGAAGCGCGTATCCGCGCCGTCCGCGACGAACTGAAGGAAGGCGATCAAATCCTCGTGAAGGTTCTGGCGATCGAGGGCAACAAGATCCGCCTGAGCCGCAAAGCTGTCCTACGCGACAAACAGGCCGCCCCCAAGTCCGAAGCCACAACCTAACGACAAACATGGAAACGTGATGCCCGCGAAGAACTCGCGGGAATTGCTACTTCAGTGGACCAAACAGGGAGGCGAGCAATCGCCTCCTTTTTTATTCCTCGCGCCCGCTGACCCGCTCGATCTGCGCGCTCACATCCTGCAACTTCAATTCAATCTGCTCGTACCCGCGATCGATGTGATAAACGCGGTCAATCCAGGTAGTGTTATCGGCCACCAACCCGGCCAGCACCAATCCCGCGCTAGCCCGCAAATCCGAAGCCGTGACCGGCGCACCGCTCAAAGGCGTCGGCCCGGTTACGACCGCCACGCTGCCATCAATCGCAATGTCAGCGCCCATGCGCACCATTTCGCTTGCGTGCATATAGCGATTCTCGAAAATCGTCTCGCGCACCTGCGAAACTCCCTGCGCCTGCGTAGCCAGCGCCATGAACTGCGCTTGCATATCGGTGGCGAAGCCGGGATATTCTTCAGTCGTCACGTCCGCGGCCACCAGTTTCTTCGCCGCCCGCACGCGCAATTTACCGTCGCCCTCGCATTTAATTTCCACGCCGCAAGCCCGCAGCTTCTCGATCACCGCTTTCAAATGTCCCGGCTCGCAATGGGTCAGCAGCAGTTCACCGCCGGTAATCGCACCAGCCACTAGAAATGTTCCCGTCTCGATTCTGTCCGGAATAATCGCGTGCGTCGCGCCATGCAGCTTTTCCACGCCCTGCACGCGCAACGTCGAAGTCCCCACGCCCTCGATCCTCGCTCCCATCTTTATCAGCAATTCCGCCAGGTCCGTGACTTCCGGCTCCATCGCCGCGTTTTCCAACACCGTCTCGCCCTCGGCAAGCACTGCAGCCGTCAAAATATTTTCCGTGCCCGTCACCGTGATTTTCGGAAAGCGCAAAGTCGTACCGCGCAATCGTTTCGCGCGGGCCTCCACATACCCGTGCTCCACTTTCGTTTCCGCGCCCAGTTTCTCCAGCGCCTGAATGTGCAGATCGATCGGCCGCGCCCCAATTGCGCACCCGCCCGGCAGCGAAACGCGCGCATAGCCAAATCGCGCTACTAGCGGCCCCAAAGTCAGGACCGAAGCGCGCATCGTTTTCACCAACTCGTACGGCGCCTCGCGCATCGAAACCGTCTCCGCTTGGATAATAAATTCGCTCGGTGGCAGGTCCGGACTCTCCACGCGGCAGCGCATATGAGCCAGCAATTTCGCCATGGTGATGATGTCGCGAACGTGCGGAATATTCTGCAGCGTCACCACGTCGCTGGTCAGCAGTGCCGCAGCCATCGCCGGCAGCGCCGCATTTTTCGCGCCGCTGATCTGCACCGTCCCTTCCAGCTTTCGTCCGCCTTGAATCTTGAACCGGTCCATGTTATTTCCCCTGGCCTTTCAGGTTCGCTCGTCGCTTCGGATGCAGTTCCAGCGCCCTTCGCGCATTTCCGCCGGATTTCCGCAACGATCGCCGCGCCGCCACCGCATTCGCGCCCGTCTTCAACATCACCAGCGCCGCCGGCAAATTGTGTCCCGTCTGCCGCAGTGCGTGTTCAGCCTTAGACGCGCTCACCCCCGCGGCCTCCGTCAAAATCCGCGCGCCCCGCCTGTGCAACTTCTGATTTGTCAGCGCCACGTAGATCATCCAGTTCTCGTAAACTCTGCCGAGCCGCACCATCGCCGTAGTGGAAAGCATGTTCAGCACCATTTTCTGTGCGGTGCCCGCCTTCATTCGCGTGGACCCAGCAATCGCTTCCTGCCCCGTCTCCGGCGTGATGGCGATTTTTGCCATGCGCGCCAGCGGCGATTGCGGATTCGAAGTCACGGCGACCGTCACGCACCCGCGCCGCTTCGCCCATTCCATCCCGCCCAGCACATATCGAGTAGTTCCGCTTGCAGCGATGCCCACCACCACGTCTCGCCTTGTAACCCCGGCCTTGGCTAAATCTCTCGCACCATTCGACGCCGAATCCTCCGCGCCCTCCACGGCCCCGCGCAACGCCTTCGCCCCCCCTGCAATCAGCGCCTGCACCATCTTCGGCCGCGTGCCAAATGTTGGCGGACATTCCGCCGCATCCAGAACGGCCAGCCGCCCGCTCGTCCCCGCGCCGATGTAAACCAGCCGCCCACCGCGATGAAAACTCTTCACAATCGCGTCCACCGCTCGCGCAATCTGCGGCAATACGCGCTGCACCGCCAGCGCCACGCGCTGGTCCTCGTGGTTCAGCACGCGCAAAATCTCAATCGTGGACTTGGTGTCCAGCCCGCGCGTCCGCGGGTTGCGCTGTTCCGTCCTGGTTGGTGTCACCGCGCCCTCAGTCGTCCATCGGCCTGCAAGCAGTCTTCCATTAATTATACCGATAGGCGGCTTCCAGTATGGGGCTTGAAATGAAATCCAGCAGGCTATGTGACGAGGGAGTTATCGAGCGGTAGTGGAAGCGTTCGCCAGGCCCAGCGCCTGCAAAATCGCATCATGAATAGCGGGCCGCACCTGGCGAATCTGTTCGTTGGCGCGAGTGGGATTCACGCGATTGGTCAGCAGCACGACAAATAAGTCGCGCTCCGGGTCAATCCACAGTGATGTTCCGGTGAATCCCGTGTGCCCATAGGCGCTGGGCGAAAGATAATGCCCGGCGGCTGAGTTCGGCGGAGTTGGCACGTCCCATCCCAGCGTACGCGCCGAATCACCGACTACTTGCCGCGCCGTAAATTGCTGGATCGTCGTCCGCGCCAGCAGACGATGATGCGCGTAAATCCCGCCGTTCAGCAGCATCTGCGCAAACGCTGCCAAATCGCCAGCGGTGCCAAACAATCCAGCATTTCCGGATACGCCGCCAAGCGCAAAAGCATTTTCGTCGTGCACTTCGCCGCGCAGCAGTCTCTTGCGGAAATCCGTGTCCAGTTCCGTGGGTGCAATTCGCGCGCGCAACGCTGCCGGCGGGTTATACATCGTGCCGCTCATCCCCAGCGGCGCGAAGATGTGCCCCTTCGCGAATTGTTCCAGCGTCTCGCCAGTCAGCCGCTCGATGATTTCTCCCAATAGAATAAAACCCAGGTCGGAATATTCCACCTGCGTCCCGGGCTCGTGCACCAGCGGCTCAGCTAATATTTTTGCCAGCACCGCGTCGTGGCCCTTCGCTTCCTTGTAATAATCGCGATGTGCGGGCAATCCCGAATCGTGCAGCATCAGCATCCGCACAGTAATCCGGGCGCGCCATGCAGGATTCGGATCAGCTTTCGCCGCCGTGGAAAATTCCGGCAGATAACGCTCCACCGGCGCGTCTAGGTCCAGCCGTTTCTGCTGCAGTAGCATCATCGCCGACGTAGTCGTCACAATCACTTTCGTCAGCGATGCCATATCGTAAATCGTGTTCACCGTGACCTTCGGCGCTTTAGCGTCGCGTGTAAGCGCACCGAACGGATGCACGGCCAGCTGATCGTGGTATCCCACCGCCAGCACGCCGCCCGGAAACGCCCCAGCCGTCACAAAGCCATCGAGCAATCCGAACACCGAATGGAGTTGGTCTTCCAGCTCGGAAGATGCCGGCTGCAGAGTCATCGGATTCGCCGCGACACGCAGTCCATCGCCGCGCTTCACTGTACCCGGCACCGTCACGGGAATCTGTCCCTGCGTCGCCACCTGCCCAAATAGCGCGCGCACCGCCGCGACCTGCGACACTGAATTCGTAGAAAATTCCGCGAGCCAGGTCTTCGCGTCCGGAAATCCCTCGATCAAGTAAGGACTGCCGAACGCAATCACAACGACTGGCTTCCCAGCCGCGATCATCTGATTCACAAATGCGCGCTGCTCATCGGGAAGCCCCACATTTCCCTTGCGATCGGCCACGCGCACGAATAGCGCCGCAATTGCCAAGTCATAAGTATCCGCTGCTGGCAATTTCAGCGTGCTCACATTCGCGAATTGCATGTCCGCACGCATCGCCTTCAGCGAATCCACGCGCCAGCGAATTTCCGGCTCGATCGTCTCCCCTGGATAAGGATCGGCGTCCGCCGAAAGCGAAACCAGCAGCACGCGCAAGGGTTTCGTCGCGTCGAGCGGCAGCAGGTGCGCCGTATCCCGCAACAAAGTTACGCCGCGATCCGCAATACTCAACGCCTGCGCCGCAAATTCCGGCCGCGCGAACTTCTCGTCCAAATGCTCGATGTCCGCCAACCGGTTCCGATCCAGCCCCAACCGTGACTTCGCCTGCAAAATCCGCCGCACCGATTCATCCACGCGCTTTTCAGTGATACGTCCAGAGCGCACCGCGCGTTCGAGGCCAGCCATCGCCGCATCCGGCACCGGCGGCATCAGCAGCACGTCCGCGCCCGCTTCCACCGCTCGCACCGCCGCTTCACCCGGCGGATAACGCGACGTCACGCCACCCATGTCCATGGCGTCCGTAACCACCAGCCCCTTGTATTTCAATTCCTCGCGCAGCAATCCCGTCAAAATGTTTCGCGAAGTCGTCGCCGGGACGCTCGCATCCGGTTCAAACGCCGGCACTGCCAAATGCCCCGGCATCACCGATCCCACGCTCGCGCCAATCGCCGCGCGAAACGGCACCAGTTCCGTCGCCTCGAGTTCCTTGCGATCGCCCGGCACGGTTGGCAGCGCCAGATGCGAGTCCACGCTCACATCGCCATGCCCCGGAAAATGTTTCGCCGTGGCCAATCCGCCGTTTTCCTCAATCCCGCGAATTTCCTGCGCCACAAACTCTCCCACACTCTTCGGGTCCTCGCCAAACGAACGAGTGTTGATGATCGGGTTATCCGGATTGTTGTTCACGTCCGCGTCCGGCGCGAAAATCCAGTGCACGCCGGCCGCGCGCGATTCCAACGCAATCACTTTGCCGATCTGGTACGCCAGTTTCGGATCGTTCGTCGCGCCCACCGCCATCGCCGAGGGGAACGACGTGCCTTCGTCCAGCCGCATCCCCGTGCCGCTCTCGAAATCCGCGCCGATCAGCAGTGGAACTTTCGCGCGCCGTTGCAGCTCGTTCGTCAGCTCTACCGTGGGATATACCTGGCTGCGCTCAATGCCCAACGGTCCGCGCGTGGTGCCCACAATGAACCCGCCCACATGGTTTTCTTCCACTTCATGCACCAGATTCTTGTAGTCGGCGCTCGCCGCCGAAGTGAATACGCCAAAATAGTAGGGCATCAGCATCTGCCCTAGCTTTTCGCGCAAAGTCATTTTCTTCAGCGTGGATTCCACCCATGCGGAATTTGCGGCAGCAGCACCAGCACCAGCAGCGGGTTTTGTGGCTGAGCTTGGTGCTTTCGTGGCGGAAGTTTTTTGCGACCGGGCGTAGGGTGTCATTAAAAGGAGCAGGAGCAGCGCGGAAAGTCCGAGTTTACGCATCGCACCCATTCGGAACCTTCGATGTTGACGCTCGCATCCCGCGGCTGTATATAACACACGGTAGCATGCCGCACAACGAATCCTCCTCCACCATGTTTCGTATCGGTTTTGTGCTGATTTTGCTCGTCTGCGTCGGCGTCATCGGCGTAAGCAGCCCTGCGCTCCGCCCCGCGCCGCGCAATGAAGCACCCCAAGCGTCGCCAGCGCCATCATCCCCCGCGCAGTCCACCGAGCACACCCAAACAGGTATTGACGTGCTCGAAGAACAAAAGTTCGCGCCACTCCGCGGCAAACGCGTCGGCCTCATCACCAATCAAACCGGTGTTGATTCGCAAGGCCGCCGCACCATTGATGTGCTCGCCCACGCCGACGGCGTAAAACTCGTCGCGCTCTTCAGCCCCGAGCACGGCATCGCTGGCCAGCTCGACACCGCCAACGTCGCCAACGCCACCGACGCCGCCACCGGCCTGAAAATTTTCAGCCTCTACGGCGACACGCGCCGTCCCACCGACCAAATGCTGCAGGGCCTCGACGCCCTGGTGTTCGACATTCAAGGCGCTGGCGTGCGCTTCTACACCTTCATCACCACCATGGGTTACAGCATGGAAGCCGCAGCACAACACAACATTTCATTCATTGTCTTGGACCGCCCCGATCCGCTGGGCGGTGAAAAAATCCAGGGCCCGATGCTCGATCCCTCGCGCATCTCCTTCGTCGGATACTTTCGCCTACCGGTCATCTATGGCATGACGTTCGGCGAGTTAGCCAAAATGTTCAACGCGGAAAATAATCTAAGCCTCGATCTGCACGTAATTTCGATGAAAAATTGGCGTCGCAGCCAAACCTTCGACCAGACCGGCCTAACCTGGATTCCGCCGTCGCCCAATCTGCGCACGCTCAATGAAGCATTCCTCTACCCCGGCGTCGAAATTCTGCAACCCGCCGGGGTCTCCGTCGGCCGTGGCACCGATGCGCCATTCGAACAACTCGGCGCGCCCTGGATACACTCCGACGTGCTGCTGAACTCTCTGAACACGAAGCAAGTTCCCGGCGTGCACTTCACAGCCACCAGTTTCACTCCTAGTGATGGTCTCTACAAAGGCGAAGCCTGCGCCGGCGTGAAGCTCGAAATCACAGATCGCGTCGCGTTCGACTCCATGCGCACCGGCCTCGAAATCGCCGACTCGCTGCACCGCCTCCACCCCGAACGATTTGAAGTTACGAAACTGATGGATTTGCTCGCCTCGCAGACCACCGTGGACGGGCTGATTGCCTACCAACCAGCCGCCGGAATCATCGCTAGTTGGGCCGACGACCTCGCGCAATTCCGCACGCTGCGTGCCAAGTATCTGCTCTACAATTGAACGGGGTAAAACTTTCGCGCGCCGCGCAGCCGCAACCCGCGCTCGCGTGCTTTAAAATATCTCCATGCGCATCGTCTCCCTGCTTCCGTCAGCCACCGAAATTCTCTACGCGCTGGGCGTCGGTGACCAGGTCGTCGGTATTACGCACGAATGTGACTTTCCGCCCGAAGCCGCCGGCAAACCCGCGCTGATCAAACCGCGCGTGGACCCCACAGCCGCGCCCGCCGAAATCGATCGCCAGGTCAGCGAACTGGTAGCGCGCGGCGAAAGCATCTACGCGGTTGACGCCGACTTGCTGGCGTCGCTCGCGCCCGACCTCATCGTCACGCAGGACCTTTGCCACGTCTGCGCCGCGTCGCCCGATGATCTCGCCACCGCGCTCTCCCGCTTCTCGCACCCGCCGCGCGTCCTCACGCTCACTCCGCACTCACTCGATGACGTCTGGCAAGACATCATTCGCGCAGGCGAAGCCACGAACACAAGCCAGCGCGCCAAAGCACTCGCCTTCGAGCTGAAAACGAGAGTGCAAGCGATCGCGTCCATCACAGCCTCGACAAAGGAGCCTGCGTTCACCGCAGCGCAAGCCGCCGCGCAATCCGCGGTCCGCCCGCGCGTAGCCTGCCTCGAATGGCTCGATCCACTCTACGTAGGCGGTCACTGGGTTCCAGAGATGGTCGCAATCGCAGGAGGAGAAGACGTACTCGGCCGGGCAGGGCACCCGTCCTTCAAAGTATCAGCAGACGACGTCGCGCAAAGTAACGCCGACGTGATCGTCGTAATGCTCTGCGGCTATAACGCAAAACGCAACGCACAAGAATTCAACACCACAAACATTCCGCAAAACTGGCAAAATCTCCCAGCCATCCGCAATCGCCGCATTTTCGCAGTTGACGCCAACAGCCACTTCTCGCGCCCCGGCCCGCGGCTGGCCGACGGCGTCGAGCTTCTCGCGCATCTCTTCAATCCACAAAGACCCCAGCCGCATCTGCCCGCAGCCACGTACGTAAAACTCTGAAGCACGCGATTAACTATTCGCTCCCGCACTTCGATCCCGCCAAGCTCGATAAAACAAAAGCCCCGAAAGTATCAACCCCAGTCCAATCGACGACCTCACCGGCCTCTCAATCCAAATATTCACCGTAAGCGCGAAGGCCCCAACAACAAACAACGCCGGGACCACCGGATATCCCCACGTCCGATAAGGCCGCGGCAATTCAGGCGCAATCCGTCGCAACCGGAACATCGCGACTACCGACAACGCGTAAAAAATCCAAGCCGCGAACACAAAAAGCGAAGTCAATTCCTCAAACGTGCCAGTCAAAGCCATCAAGCCCGCCAAAGTCCCTTGAAAAATCAGCGCCCCGCCCGGCGTGCGAAATTTCGGATGCACAATTCCAGTAACTCGAAAAAACAATCCGTCCCGCGCCATCGCGTAGGGCACGCGCGCTCCGCTCAATAGCGAAGAATTCAGCGTGCCCAGGGCAGCCACCACCATCGCCAAGGTGATCCAATCCGCCGCACCCCGCCCCGCAAACGTGGCCACCACGTCCGACGCCACATGCGACGAACTCGCCACGCTCGCAAACGGCAACGCATAAAAACAAACCGCGCTGAACAACAAATAAATGCCACCCACCAGAATCGTCCCGCCGATCAGCGCGGAAGGAATGTTTCGTTGCGGCTGCTCCACCTCCGAACCCACACGGTTCAAGTCCTCCCACCCGTCATAAGCCCACAACGCAGCCGCCAGCGCCGCAAAAAACTTCCCCATGGTCCCAATGCCCGCACCCACCGGCCAGAAAGGATGAAAATGTTCCCAGCTCCCGTGCCCGAACCAAAATCCCACCGCCACAATCGCAAACACCGAAGCAATCTTCAAAATCGTCAACGCAATCTGCACACGCCCACCCAAGCGAACTCCCAAATAATTAATAAAAGTAAAAATCGCAATCGCCGCCACCGCTAACGGCTGCGCCCAAGTGAATTCGAAATCGTAAGGTTTGCCCGAGATGGGACTAGTGAGATGCCAAGTAAAAATCGGCGCAGCGATCACCGGAATCAAAAAACTGGAAAATCGCGCGAAGCCCGCCGCGATAGACGCCGCCGAGCTCGATTCGCCAACGGTCGAATGCATCCACCCAAATAGAAATCCCCATACCGGCCCTAGTCCCTTGCGCAAATACGCGTACTGCCCGCCCGCTTCCGGCAACGCCGCGCCCAATTCCGCAAACGAAAGCGCCCCAAACAGCGATAGCAACCCGCCCACGATCCACGCGCCATATACGACGCTCACCGACCCGCCCACCGCCGCCATCTCGCCGGGTTTCAAGAAAATTCCCGTGCCCACCTTCGTCGCAATCACGATGGCCGCCGCAGCCCATGGCCCCAGCGCGCGTATCAGATCAACTCGTTCGCTCTTCTGTGCCAAGATCCCGATAAAAGTTCTCCCTCACAACCCAAGAAAACTACCGTGGCACGACGCCCGCAACGTCTCCCGAACGGCGCGTCAGTTCGCTGGCAATCGTACCGACCGCAAAGGTAACAATCGTCCCAGTCAGCACATACCAAGTCCAAGTGAGCAGCGTAAACCGATTCACCGAGATCATCGCCACAAGCCCCGCCGCGAATCCCACCAGCGCTCCAGATTCATTCGCGCGGGCGTTCCAGGTCCCCAATAAAAACACGCCGAGCAGCGCACCATAAGTGATAGACGCGATCGTCAACCCCGCCACCAGCACCGGCCCCCAAGGAATCAGCGCCAGCAGCCCCAGCACCAAGCCCCAAATCAAAGTCATCCGCCGCGAACGCCCCAGCGACGCCACATCATTTCCCGAACGCCGCGCGCCCATGTCCATCATGCTCGATGAAGCCAGCGAGTTCAACGAGCCGCTGGCATTCGACATCGCAATCGCAAAGATAGAAGCCAGCACGATCCCTGCAAGCCCCACCGGCATTCGGTGCACGATGAACCAGGGATAGATCCGATCCGCATCACCTCCCGGCACAGTCATCAGCCCATTCCGCATGTACACAAAAAGCATCACGCCAATAACCAGAAATAAAGTGAACTGCACCAAAATTATCACGCCGCTTCCCAGCAGCGCCTTCTTGCTGTCCCGCTCGTTCCGCGCCGCCAGCAAACGCTGCACCATGGTCTGGTCCGTCCCATGGCTCGCCATTGTCAGAAAGGTTCCGCCGAGCAGGCCCGACCAGAACGTGTAACTCTGCGTCAAACTAAACGCAAAATCGAAAACGCGCAGTTTTCCACCGCTCGCCGCGGCCGTCTGAGTCACTTCCGGCCACCCGCCAGGAATTTTGTGCAGCAGCAAAAAAAACGCTGCCACCGATCCCGTCAGATATAAAAAGAATTGCACTACGTCTGTCCAGATCACCGCGCGCATTCCGCCCTCAAACGTGTAAAACATCGTCAACAGCGTAATAATCAGAATCGAAGCGCGATCCCCGGTGCCAAACGCTACGCTTACAACTTTCCCGATCGCCGATATTCGCACGCCCTCCGCCAGCGCCCGCGTCCCCATGAAAACCACGGCAGCCACCGACCTCATCCTCGCGCCGAATCGCTTTTCGAGAAGCTGGTAAGCGGTATAGAATTCTCCTTGGAAATATTGTGGTATAAGGACCACGCAGAGGATCACTCGCGCCACCAGGTAGCCCAGCACCAGTTGCAGGAATCCCAGGTTTCCGCCGTAGGCAATCGCCGGCGTGCCGATAATGGTGAGCGTGGAAGTCTCTGTCGCGACGATCGAGCAGGCCAGCGCCCACCATGGCGCCGTGCGGCCGCCCAAGAAGTAGTCGCGCAGGTTTTGCTGGCCGCGCCGGAATCGCGCGCCAAAAAACGTGATGCCCGCGAGATAGAGCACCAGAATGCCGAGGTCGATTGGGCTGATTTGCATTGCGCTGGTCTGGTTTCCGTCCGCGGTTACAAGCCGCGCGATGCTAACTGCCCGCTTTGAACGCTGTCAAGCATGGTGAACTGAATGACTGAACAGAATTCCGCGCCAGAAACTACTTTCTATCTGGGTTTCGATGGCGGCGGCACAAAAACTGATTGCATTCTGATGGACGCGGAAGCAAATGTCCTCGCGCGCGCCACCGCGGGCCCATCGAATCCGCTCCGCGCCGGATACGCCAAGGCCTGGTTCACGCTCAGCGATGCAGCCGACGTCGTTCTCGAGCGCCATCACCTGAAAGCTAGCGACATTCGCGGTATCTGCGCCGGCATCGGCGGCGCCGGCCGCGAATCCGTCGCCAAACGCATCGCCACTTTTCTCGAGCGCGCATTTCCCGAAGCCGCAGTCACTGTCACTACCGATCTCGCCATCACCCTGAATGCCGCCGTGGGTGAAGGCGAAGGAATAATATTGGTAGTAGGCACCGGCTCCGCAGCCTATGGACGCGACGCTCACGGCCACACCGCGCGCGCCGGAGGACGCGGCCCCTGGTTCAGCGATGAAGGTAGCGCATTCGACATTGGCCGTCGCGCCCTGGCCGCCGTGGTGCGTGCGGAAGAAAATCGCGGCCCCCAAACCGCTCTCTCCGCAAAAATGTTGAAGTGGCTGGGCTGCACGGAGTGGACCCGCGTGCTCGACTGGGTAATCAAAAATCCGGACGACGTCTTCCCCCGCATTTTCCCCCTGGTCGGCGAGCTTGGCGACAAAGGTGACGCCGTCGCCTGCGAAATTCTCACCACCGCCGCCGGATCGCTCGGCGACCTTGCGCACAGCGTCATCGGAAAACTCGCGATGCAAGACCGCGAAATTTCCATTGCCAAAGCCGGCGGCACCAACGGGCGCAGCAAATTCTTCGACGCCGCGATTGACGCCCGCCTGCACGAACTCGCGCCTCACGCCCACGTCGTCGCCTTGCAAATGAAACCCGCCGAAGCTGCGGCCAAAATGGCGATCAATCTTGGAAAGCGCCAGGCACATGCCTGATGAACTTTCCGCGCGCACGGCACACGCGCGGTCCGCTCCGAGCGACGACCTGCAATCGCTGATCCACGAGTCCGACGAAGAAACTCTCGTCGCGCTTCTCGAAAATCCCCACGTCGAAGAACCGCACATTTCCCAAATGCTCGAACGCCTCGATCTTCCCGCGAACGTCCTCACCGCTATCGCCGAAAAAGGGAAGTGGACCGCGAGCGAAGGCGTGCGCCTGCGTCTCGCGCGCCATCCGCGTACGCCGCGCCGCTTCGCGATGGCGCTGCTCCGCCAGCTATATTTGTTCGACTTGGTGCGCCTCAGCCTGCTGCCCTCCACGCCCGCTGAAATCCGCCGCGTTGCCGAAGAATTAATGATCACCCGCGTGCCGCAACTTCCCGTCGGCCAGAAATTAACGCTTGCGCGCCGCGGCCCGGCCCGCGTCGTCGGTGCGCTTCTAGCCGAGGGCCATCCGCAAGCCATCAGACTCGCGCTGGCCAATGCCTTCCTCACCGAGAGCCAGGTTTTGAAAGTCCTGGCGAAGCCCGGCGTGCCCGAACGCGTCGTCGCGGCCATTTCGCAAAATCCTCGCTGGGCCGTCCAGTACAATGTCCGCGTCGCGCTCGTCCGCAACCAGCACACGCCCGTTCCAGTGATCCTGGCGTTTCTCCCGAATCTCACCCTGCGCGACCTGAAAGATCTCGCAACACTAGAGGGTCTCTCCGCACACGTTCGGCGTTATATTCAAAAGGAATTATCGCGGAGGCCCGGCGCAAAATAGCCACACAAAAAGCTATGTGGATATCGTGGTCAGGCGTTGACTTCGACCTGGCCTTTGCTTTTGACTTTGTAGCGGCCGCCTTTAGGCGGGCGACTTTGACGTTGCCGTTGAATTTGTAGCGTTCGACAAACCAATTTTGTCGCACGCCGAGAAAGAGGCCCCATGCCAAATCGCAAAACCCAAATCCGCGTAATCGTCACCCTGGGCGCCGCCCTGTTCGTCGGCGTCCTGCTCTACTTCTCGCTCCAGCAAACCAAAAACGAATACGAAGTCTGCGTTACCTTCAAAGGCGCGTTGCACTGCGCCACCGCGTCCGGCGCTACTTCCCAGGAAGCCATCCGCAGCGCTCAGGGCATTGATTGCGAGATGTTAGCGAACGGCCGCGACGAAAACATCGTCTGCCTTGACACCCCGCCCAGCAGCGAACGGCAGGTGAAGTAGAGCCATTTCATCGCGTTCCGGTGTCTAATTGACGAGGCGGACGTGCGTCCAGCGAATCCGCCACACGCGAATTTGCAAGACGCGAAGCGGCCGCTGTCACAGCGGGCGAATTGACACAGAATCCGTCGCCTCATAACATCATTCGGTTACAAAACGGAGGACAGGCCTAAAGATGACGCGTTGTTTGAACTGTGGGGCTGAACGGCTCAGTGACACCTGCGACGCCTGCGGCCTCAGTTCCTCCGCCGCCGAATTTTCCCTGCGCCGCTCGCTGCTCAATCGCACCGCGCTATTTCTCGTCGGCGCGATAGCTTTCATCGTAGCCAGCGGCCGCTATCCGGCCCTGGAACTCGATGGCATCGTAATTTTTATCGGTGTGGTATTTTTTCTAACGCTCGGCCTGGCCATCATCGTTGAACGCCGTGCGCTGCGTCATCAGGAAGTCGAGTCGCTAAAGCGCGTTTACTACGGTCTGCTTCCGCTGCCCTGGCTGCTCGCCCTGCTTCTCTACGGCAATGGCGCGCTCGACCGTTCCCCCGCGCACATCGAAAAAGCCCGCGTAATCAGCAGATTCTCGATGACTGGCCCAGTCCCCAGCCGCCGCCTCATCGTCAACTCCTGGCGCGCAGGCCATCGCTTCGAACGCATCCCAGTAGATCGCAGCGATTTCGACCGCTTCACCATCGGCGACGTAGCAGACGTCCAGGTAAAAGACGGCCTGGTAAGCATCCCCTGGGTAGCCGGTGTCTCCCGCGATTAACGTTCCCGTGCGCTGAAACATCTTTGGAGTTCGCAAAAAAAAACGAGGACTGTCATCCCGAACGTAGGCCCGCGCTTTTTCCTTCCCGCCGCATTTTGGCGGGCGCGGGACGCAGAGAGGGAACTGTTTTTTCCTCGCCGCAATGCTGCGGCCCCGCAATCCCACGCCTAAACCCTCGCCGGATTCTCCCTCTTCAAAAATTCTCCCGCCCCAATCTTCCCCAGAAACTTGCCATTCTCCACGATCACCCGCCCCCGCGACAAAACCGTCTTCGTTACGCCCTTCACCCGCGTCCCCTCAAACATCGAATAATCCACGCGCATGTGATGCGTCTTCACGCTGATCGTCTGCTCTTCGTCAGCATCAAACAGAATCAAATCCGCATCCGATCCCACCGCCACCGTCCCCTTGCGCGGATACAGTCCAAATAATTTCGCCGGCGCGGTCGACACCAGTTGCACGAACCGGTTTGCCGAAAATTTCCCGCCATGCACCCCGCCGCTATAAACCAAACTCATGCGATGCTCGATACCCGGCCCGCCATTCGGAATCTTCGTGAAGTCATCCTTTCCCAATTCCTTCTGCTCCTTCATGCAAAATGGACAATGGTCCGTGGAAACCACTTGCAGATCATCCTTCGCCAGCCCCTGCCACAATTTTTCCTGATGCCACTTCTCCCGCAGGGGCGGCGTAAACACATATTTCGCGCCATCGAATCCCGGCCCAGCCATATTTTCCAGCGACAAATATAAATATTGCGGACAAGTCTCTGCATACACACGCAATCCGCGGTCGCGCGCCTCGCGTACCTTCTCCAGCGCCTCGTTGCACGATAGATGCACGATATACACCGGCGTCCCCGCCATTTCCGCCAGCGCAATTGCCCGCGAAGTCGCCTCAGCCTCCGCCGTCACTGGCCGCGTCAGCGCGTGATATTTCGGCGCGCGTTTTCCCTCTGCCAGCGCCCGTTGCACGATCACATCAATCGCGCCGCCATTTTCCGCGTGCATGCAAATCATCCCGCCGCAATCCGCAGCCACTCCCATCGCCTGAAAAATGGACGCATCATCCAGCATGAACACGCCCGGATAGGCCATGAACAATTTAAATGTCGGCACGCCCTCGCGCACAAACGCCTTCATCTCATCCAGCTGCGCCCCCGCAATATCCGTGATGATGCAGTGAAACGAATAATCAATCACCGCCTTGCCATCCGCCTTTTTCATCCACGTGTCGAAAGCGTGCCGCAGCGTCTGCCCCTTGTACTGAATCGCAAAATCGATCAGTGTGGTCGTCCCGCCGTAAGCAGCCGCCACCGTCCCCGATTCAAAATCATCCGCGCTGGTAGTTCCGCCGAACGGCATATCCAGATGCGTGTGCACGTCAATCCCGCCCGGCATCACCAGCATCCCGCGCGCGTCAATCACCTTGCCCGCACCCTCCGCCGGCAAATTCGATCCAATCACCGAAATCTTCCCGCCGACGATCCCCGCATCGCCGAGGTAAGTATCAGTAGCCGTAACAATCGTGCCGCCGCGTATCAAAGTGTCAAAGCGCATGGCCCGCCATCCTCCTCAAAATTCCCGCGAAGCGTTGTAGCTTACACCTCTTCGACATTTCTTTGCAGGCCAGGAACGACCGAATACTGGACCAGTTTCCGCTCGCAGCTCGTTCGACGGTGCATATTCGGCGTCATTGTAAAAAGCTGTAACGTTCTCGTTCTACACGAATATCTCGAGTTTCGTACCCTCACAGCGGCTTCATACGTCTGAATGAACGGGACCGAATTCTGCGGTGGGCTTCAGCGGTGGACGTCAGTCGCGTGAATCGTTCGTCCCGGAGAGACAATGAAGACCGTCGCGCTGTTGCTGATTCTTCTCGCGTCACCCGTTTTCGCGCAAGGGGCGCCCGACACAAACAGCCCTTTGTGGGCGTGCGGTCCAGCTGCCGCCAAGTTTGACGTGACGGTGACGCCTTCGGCAGACGTGGTACCCGTGCAGGTGCCTTCAGTGGGAAAGGCGCTCGCGTATGTTATCGAGGACCTCGGGCAAGTCGACAAAATGATCTCATCCGGCTCTCCGTTCCGCATAGGACTAGACGGCGCGTGGATCGGTGCGCTCAAAGGCAGAAGCTTTTTTTCGTTCTCCGTCTCTCCGGGAGAGCATCATCTCTGTGCGAATTGGCAATCGCGACGGGACGAATACTCGGCGTTCAGCGCGCTTGCAAATTTCACGGCGGAATCCGGTGGGGTCTATTACTTCAGACTACGATTCCCGTCGTCATACCGAATACCGCAGATCGATCTCGCGCAAACCAATCGCGACGAAGCCCGCTATCTGGTTTCGTTTTCAAGTCTCGCGGTATCTCATCCTAAGAAATAAAGAGCGCCGTCGTTGGTGAGCCGTCTGCGGCCGTTCAGGGTTCGCGATCTCGCTGTGCTTTCGTGGCCCTGCAGCGAGCATGCCAATTCTAGACTCCACGTCGCAGCAGCTGCGTGCAGCCATCCACAATCACTTCGCTTTTGAATTCTGAGTCTTGACGATAAACGCCGCCACATTATCGTGGAGCGCCTTCAACGAGGCCTGATGCGCATACACCATATGCCCTGATTCATAGAATTTGAACTCGATGTTGCTCTGCAAGCTGGCCGGAATCGGCAAATGCTGCATCTCGTAAACGCCCTCGTAAAACGGCGTGGCCAGATCGAAATACCCGGCGTTCAACAAGACCTTCAGGTCCGGGTTATATTTCATGGCGATCGCAAGATCGGGCATCACATTGGTTGCCAGCGGCAACGGAAGTGGAGCCCCTGGCGGCTGGTGCAGAAAATTCCAAGATCTCCAAATCTCAATTTCCGGCTTGAACACGCGGTTCTCGCCGAACTTCAGTTCCTTGCGCACATAGTCGTTGAACGCGGAAACGTAAGCCGAACTGATCGCCGCAGACTGCGGATCGTACTCCGCCTCTTTGCTCAGCGGATCGAATGTAGGGCCGGAAAACCGCGAGTCCAGTCGCCCGGTCGTCAAATTACTTTCGTCCTGCAGGTTCTTCTCGAATTCTCCCGCGCTGATGCGCAAATCCGCCTTCTCGATGTATTCCACCGGCAGGCCCGTGTACTGATGCAGCTTCCCGGCGATCGCGTGCCGCTGCTCTACCGTGAGAGTGGAACCCGCCTCAAGTGCCTGCGCGTAATCGCCCATCGCAAAATGTTCCACTTCCGCCAGCAGCGGCGCGAGCTCCGCATGAGTGTCCGGCAGCTTGTGGTGATACCACGCCGAAGCGGCGTACGTGGGCAGCGCCAGCTGGTAAGGCAGCTCGACACCGGGATTAAACTGCGGATCGTCCGCGCTGAAATTGAAATTCAATATCTGCGAAAGCAGAATCACGCCGTTGAAGTCCAGGTCGCGTTCCGTTTCCAGCACGTTGGAAAGAACCGCCGATCGCGTAGTCCCGTAGCTCTCTCCGAACATATATTTCGGTGAATTCCAGCGCCCATATTTCCCCAGAAACTGCGTAATGAAATCCGCGAAGGCCTGCGCATCCTGATCCACCCCGTAAAACGCTTTTTCGCGGTCCTTTCCTGCGATGCGGCTGAAGCCGGTGCCGGGCGCATCCACAAATACTAGGTCGCTCACGTCGAGCAAGCTGAAATCGTTGTTAACCACCGTGTACGGCGCGGCCGGCGTGTGCGAATCATCCGACGTCAACACGCGCCGCGGCCCAAACGCTCCCATGTGCAACCACACCGTCGAAGATCCCGGCCCGCCGTTGTAAAGAAATGTCACCGGCCGGTGTGTGTTCGGTCCATCAGACTTAAAGTACGCCACATAGAACATGCTCGCTTCCGCCGGCTGATTCTTGTCGTCTTTGTCCGCATTCTGCGGTACGTCATCCCAACCTTTCGGATGCACCACCAGCGTGCCGGCAAACGCGTCGTAATTGATTGCCGTCCCGCTCACTGTGACAGAGCCTTTGCTCGCCTGCTGCTCCGGCTTGAATTGCTCCGGCTTGGTGGCATCAGTTTTGCTTGCGGACGCTTCCTCTTTCGCCTGAGCATGGACGACCACCAGCGGCAGCGCGGGAGCTGCGATCGTCAGTGCACCAATCCACAAAACAAGTCTTCGCATCACCTGTTTCTCCGTGTAAGAAATAGTCCGCAATTTGTTTTTCTGATTTCTAATCGCCGCCGAAAGTATACCGGACATCAGCCGAATGCAACCTCGCAGTTAGATTGGCAGCATATCGCGCCGCCGCGTTGTCCAATTCCAAACGCTCGCGCGAATCCCTTGACCGTCGCCGCAATCCCTAGTGCTAGAATGGCGTCTCTTTTCCAGCCTAAGGGAACGACGGCAAGCTCATGACGCTGCGCGAGACGGCTCCCAAGCTTTCACCCGAGCAATACGAAAAGAATTTCGCGGAAATTTCTCCGCGCATGACCCCACGCCAGGCCGCCGTCGAAGCCGCCCGCTGCCTTTTTTGCTTTGACGCGCCCTGCACCATCGCCTGCCCCACCCAGATTGACGTCCCGTCCTTCATAAAAAAGATCACGACCGACAATCTCCGTGGCTCCGCCCGCGTAATTCTCGAAGCCAATATCCTGGGACACAGTTGCGGTCGCGTTTGCCCCACCGAAGTTCTCTGCGAAGGCGCCTGCGTGATGCACGAGAAGGAAGAGAAGCCGATCGAAATTGGCCGCCTGCAGCGTTACGCCGTGGATCACGTCCTCGATCGCAACATCCAACTCTTCCGCGCTGGCGCTCCGAACGGTAAATGCATCGCTCTCATCGGCTCCGGCCCCGCATCGCTCGCCTGCGCCGCCGAACTAGCCAAGCTCGGTTACAGCGCCACGATTTTCGATCGCAATGAACTCCCCGGCGGCCTCGACACCTACGGCATCGCGGCCTACAAACTCCGCGCCAAAGACGCTCTGCGCGAAGTCGAGCTCGTCCGCTCAATCGGCGTGGAATTTCGCCAAAAGGTCACCGTCGGCCGCGACATCACCTTCGCACAACTCGAAAAAGATTTCGACGCCATCTTCATCGGCGTCGGCCTGGGCGAAACCGGTAACCTCGGCGTCCCCGGCGAAGACCTGCAAGGTGTAGTCGGCGCCATGGAATTCATCGAGCCGACAAAAATTCATCCCTTCGCGCAACTCACCATCGGTCGCCGCATCGCCTGTATCGGCGCCGGCAACACCGCCATCGACGTAGTCACCGCCGCCAAGCGCCTCGGCGCCGAAATCGTTCACCTTATTTATCGCCGCGGCGAACAGGATATGCCTGCATTCCGCTACGAGTACGATCTCGCGAAACTAGACGGCGTCAATTTTCACTGGCACGCGCAACCGATCAGAATAATCGGCGATGCCACCGGCAACGTCGCCGCAATCGAATGTATCCGCACGCGTACCGAATCCGGCCCCGACTCCGGCAAAAAGCGCAGCCCAATCACCATTATCCCCGGCAGCGAATTCCAGCTCGAAGTGGACATGGTCGTCCGCGCGATCGGCCAGGAGCCAGTAACCACCTTCGCGCGCTCGGTGCAGGGAATTATCGTCCGCGAAAACGGCACCATCGCCGTGAGCGAACACTTTCAAACCGGGAACTCCAAATATTTTGCCGCGGGTGATTGCGTCAACGGCGGTAAAGAAGTAGTGGACGCCGTCGCCGAAGGCATGGCCGCTGCCCGCGGCATTGACGCGTGGCTCGAATCGCCGCGCGGAAAGAATTAACCGCCCGTGCGCCTCCCCGAATCATGGATCGAGCGCCTCCCAGCCCTGGAAGAACTCGAACAGCCCTGGGAACCTGTCCCGCGCGCTGCCTTGATTGCCTGGATTATTTTTTACGCGTTATTCCTCTATCAGCGCGCCCGCGGCACCGGCCTTCTCCTGCTGATGGACGGCGTTTTCGTTCCCATCCACGAAGGCGGCCACCTTCTCTTCCGCCTCGGCGGGGAATTCATCATGGTCGCCGGCGGCACGTTCCTGCAATTGTTCGCGCCCTTCGCGCTCGCCACCTATTTTTTCTTTCGCCGCCAGTCACAAGCCGTCGCTTTCTGCCTCTTCTTTCTCTTTGAACAATTTCTTCCCATCGCCACCTACATGGCCGATGCCCGCGCGCAAGATTTGCCGCTGCTCACAGTCGGCGATTCCGAATACGTAATCCACGACTGGAATTATCTGTTCGGCAAACTCGGCGTTCTCGAACACGACATCCAAATTGCCAGCGCAGTCCGCGCCATCGGCTGGCTGGGCATGCTAGCCGTAGTAATCTGGCTAATCTGGCGCGGCATCAACGACGTCCCGTTACCTAATAACGAAGTGGGGAGGTAATCGATGTCCGACCTATCCGTCAACTTCTGCGGCCTGCGCTCTCCAAATCCTTTCTGGCTAGCCTCCGGCCCACCCACCAACACCGGCGGTCAGGTAATGCGCGCGTTCGACGCCGGCTGGGGCGGCGCAGTCTGGAAAACAATCGGCGATCCAATCCAAAACACTTCTTCTCGTTACGGCGCCATAGATCTCAACGGCGTAAAAATGATGGGCCTCAACAACATCGAACTAATTAGCGACCGCCCCATCGCCGTAAATCTACAAGAGATTGCCGAAGTAAAAAAACACTACCCTAAAAATCTCGTCATCGCCTCCCTCATGGTCGAATCCAAACGCGAGGCCTGGCACGACATCGTTCGCCGCGCCGAAGACGCTGGCTCCGACGCGCTCGAACTAAATTTCGGCTGTCCCCACGGCATGAGCGAGCGCGGCATGGGCGCCGCCGTCGGCCAGGTACCCGAATACACCGAAATGATCACCTCGTGGGCCAAAGAAGTCGCGAAAACTCCGGTGATTTCGAAACTCACGCCGAATGTCACAGACATTACGCACATCGCGCTGGCCGCCGAACGCGGCGGCGCCGACGCCGTCAGCCTTATCAACACCATAAATTCGCTGATGGGCGTGGATCTCGAGACTTTCGCGCCGCGTCCCAACGTAGCGGGAAAGTCCTCCCACGGCGGCTATTGCGGCCCCGCGGTAAAACCCATCGCGCTCCATCTGCTCTCCAGCGTCGCGAAAAAGGTAAAAATTCCCATCGTCGGGATCGGAGGCATTGGCGACTGGAAAGACGCCGCCGAACACATCGCCCTCGGCGCCACCTGCGTGCAAGTCTGCACCGCGGCCATGCACTACGGTTTTCGCATCGTCGAAGACATGGCCGACGGCCTCGCCGCCTTCATGGACGATCACGCCTATCGCTCCACCGAAGATTTCCACGGCCGCGCCGTCGCCAATGTAATGGACTGGGGCGACCTCGACCTAAATTACAAAATCATCGCCAAAATTGACGCCGGCCTCTGCATCGGTTGCCAACTCTGCTACGTAGCCTGCGAAGACGGTGCGCACCAATGCATCGAACGCGCCCCGGAGCACAACGCCAAAGGCAAACACAATCCCAACGGCATGGAAGTTCACGTCCCGCGCATCATCGAAGAACATTGTGTAGGCTGCAACCTGTGCGCGCTCGTCTGCCCAGTGCACGGCTGCATCACAATGGAGGAAATCCACACCGGCCAGCAGCCGATGTCCTGGAAACAAAAAACCGCCCGAGCGAATCAGTAAAACGCGCGCAAATCCGGCATGTGCGGCAATTCCACGTCAAGCGCCCGTCCGTAATCTCCTAGCGTCAACTTGATCATTTCCGCCGGCCCCACGTCGCGCACCGTCCAAGCAGTCGTCGGCATCACCCGCGACTGCACAAATAAATTTCCACTCTCAAAGTCCGGCCCCTTCGCCTGCAAATCCGAAGGAAACACGTAGTAAGCAACCTTTCCCCTGATATCCAGCGCCATATAACGCCGCCCCAACTGCACCAGCACCAAATTCGCTTCCTTCTTTTTCTCCGTTTGATACACGTTCCACTGCAGTGGCGTCTTGTTCTCAAGCTTCAACTGCGCGCGTCCCACACCTTTCCACAAAAAGCGCCCATTATCGGCAGCACCCGCAAAAAAATATCCGCCGTCGCCGCGAGTGCCCGCACCAGCACAGAACGCAATCGCGCAAATCGCCGCAATAACGCGCACCGCTGCTCGATCGAATCGAACATGCTCACTCAACCGAAGACACCTCGAGCGTGGAACTGCCCTCAGCAAGCTCACTCCCATTTAACGCGTACTTGCTTCGCCGAAATCACCACGAATCCCTTAGCTCGCCCGTGCTCCACCACATCGCGCAAGATCGCCACATCCTGCTCGCAATATTCGGCCACGCGATCTTTCTGCCCGGCGCGCCACCATTTCACGGCATCCAGCCCGTCGCCGCTCTTCGCCGTCCCCAGCGTATCCTTCGCCAATTGGTCCAGCTTCACGCGATGCCCCAGCTGCTTGTGCAGCAATTCGTGAATATCCAGCGATCGTTTGCGCAACCCTTCGACGGGCGCGTAAGCCCGCAGCACCTCAATATCAAACCGATTGCCATTAAACGTAATCACGTGCGTAAACTGTTCCAACTCTGTAATCAACTTGAGCGCGTCGTCTTCATACCACCGCCGAAATGCAAACTCCTTATCCCACGTAACGGCCACAGCCAGCCCAAACGCGCGAATGTTCCCCCACCCGCCATCCACTTCGCTCGAAATCCGCAAAGTCTCAATGTCCAAATAAATTTCGCGATCGAATAATCCGGCCAGGTAAGTGTCCTCTCGTTTCCGGTAGCCCAGGTTTTGAAGTTGTAGCGGCCAGCTTTAGCTGGGCGCCTCTGACTTGCTTTCCGTCACAGATTCCGCTTTCACGCGCTCTCTAATAAAGGCTCGACTCCCGTTTCCGCCCCGTGTAGTCAATATAAACAATCTTCAAATCCGTGTAAAAATCAATCGCTGCGTGTCCTACTTCCCGCGGCCCCACGCTGCTATCTTTCGCTCCGCCAAACGGCACGTGCGCCTCTCCTCCCACCGTCGGTGAATTCACATGCGTCATCCCCGTCTCAATCTTATCCACAAACTCAAAAATCTTGTTCGAGTCCGTCGAATAAATCGAACTGGAAAGCCCGTATCGCACCGAATTCGCCACCTGCAGCGCCTCGTCAAATCCGTTCACCCGAATCACGCTCAGGACAGGCCCAAAAATTTCTTCCTGCGCCAGTTTGCTGTCCCAGGCCACGTGATCGAACACGGTCGGCGCCACAAACCACCCTCCATCGTAACGCGAACCTGTCAACCGCTCTCCGCCGCACAAAAGTTTCCCTTCGCCTTTCCCAATCTCGATATATTTCAGCACCGTGTTGAATTGGCTCTCATCCACCGACGGCCCCATGTCCGTCCCCGCCTCCAACCCATCGCCCACTACATATTTCTTCGCGCGCTCAACAAGCATGCCCACAAATTTGTCCGCCACGCTCTCCTCAATCACCACGCGGCTCGTCGCCGTGCAGCGCTGCCCCGTAGATGCAAACGCGCCAGACAGCACCGACTCCATCGCCAGCTGCAAATTCGCGTCCGCCAGCACCACCACCGGATTCTTCCCGCCCATCTCGCACTGAATTTTCTTCAAATGCGCCGCGCCCGAAGCGTACAGCGCGCAACCCACTTCATTCGACCCGGTAAACGACAACCCGTGCACGTGCGGATTCTGCACTAGTTCGTCGCCCGTCTCGCGTCCCGAACCCATCACCAGATTCAGCACACCCGGTGGCAATCCAGCCTGCTCGAAAATCTCCACGATTTTCATTGCCGTCAGCGGCGTCAATGTCGCCGGCTTGAACACCACGGTGTTCCCGCACACCAGCGCCGGCGCGATTTTCCAAACCGGAATCGCCACCGGAAAATTCCACGGCGTGATCGCGCCCACCACTCCCAGCGGCTGCCGTATCGTGTACGAAAAATTCTTAGGCAGCTCGCTGGTCAGTGTTTCGCCATTCAACCGTCGCGCCTCGCCCGCCATAAATTCCAGAATATTGATCGCTCGCTGCACTTCGCCCAACGAATCCTTCAGCGCCTTGCCTTCCTCACGCGTCAGCAAACGCGCCAGCGATTCCTTCTGCTCCTGCATGATCCGCGTCGCCGTAAAAAGTATCTTGCCGCGGTTCGGCGCCGGCATCTCTCTCCAGGCAGGGAACGCCGCCTTCGCCGCCACAATCGCTTCCTTCATTTCCTGCCGCGTCGAAAGCGGGATGCGCGCCACCACCTCGTCGGTGTTAGCAGGGTTGCGCCGCTCCACAATCTTCGTGGACTTCGACTCCACCCATTCCCCATCAATATAATTCCGGCAAAGCTGATCCGTCGTTATCGCCGTCGCCATCACACTCTCCGCATTCTTTGAGCCTTCACCGTATATGCCATGCGAGCATAAGAAACAAAACCAGCATTAGAATGAGAACAATATTCGCCATACGAAGCCATTCTGGCGAGGCGGCCGGGAGCCGATGCGTCGCCCAACGCTCTTCTTCTTCCATCACCTGCTCGACGAGGTCCAATGAATCGGGCTCATGAGCGGCGCGCGATTTGCTCTTCAACTTTTCCAGAGGTGACATTGTGGCGTCGCCGTCAGATGCGAACCTCGCCAAACGATTTATCAAGCAACCGAATCCCTTCGTCCACATCCGCCTTCGAAATATTCATCGGCGGCGCCATGCGAATCACATTCGCATACATCCCGCCCTTGCCCACCAGCAAACCATTCGCCCGCGTGCGTTCCAGAATCTGATTGGTCTCCTGCGCCGCCGGCTCCTTCGTCTGACGATCCTTCACGAGCTCCAGCGCCTGCATCATCCCCATCCCGCGCACATCTCCAATCAAAGGATACTTCTGCTGCAGCTCTTCCAATTTCTTCCGAAAGTATCCGCCTACCACAAAGGTATTCTCCCGCAGATTTTCTTCTTCGATCACTTCAATCACCGCCCGCGCCGCGACAGACGTCACAGGGTTTCCGCCGAACGTAGCAATATTCAATCCCTGGAACTTGTCCGCCAATTCCGCGGTAGTGATCGTCAAACCAACGGGAACGCCATTCGCCATGCTCTTCGCCGACGTAATAATGTCCGGCGTCACTTCCCACTGCTCGATCCCCCACCATTTCTTCCCAGTGCGCCCCCAACCAGTCTGCACCTCGTCCGAAATATACTGCCCGCCGTAATTTTTCACGATGCGATAAACAATCTTGAAATATTCCGGCGGCGGCGTGATAAATCCGCCCACCCCCTGGATCGGCTCGGCAATAAACGCCGCGATAGATCCGCTAGTAGTAGTCTGAATTACGCTCTCCACATCATTCGCGCAAGCCACGTTGCACGATGGATAAGTCAGATGCAAAGGGCAGCGATAACAATACGGATTCACCGCGTGCGATATGCCAACGCTGATCACTCCGCCCTTCCGCCACGCCGATTGCGCCGTCACCGACTTCGCCAGCGTAGAACCGCCCGAATAAGCATGCCGCAGCGCCACAATGTCGTAACTTGGCGACACCATCCGCGACAGCATGATCGCCGCCTCATTCGCCTCGGTCCCCGAACTCGTAAAAAAACTCTTCTGCAATTTCCCCGGCGTAATCTCCGCCAGCTTTTCCGCCAGCGCAACGACGGCTTCGTTCGGAAATAAAGTCGAAGTGTGCTGCAGCTTGTCCACCTGCGCCTTGATCTTCTCCGTCACCTTGGGATTGCAGTGCCCCACGCCGATGGTCACGATCCCGCCGAAGAAATCCAGATACTTGTTGCCCTCGATGTCCCACAGGTATTGCATCGAAGCATGGTCCGCCACCAAAGGATGCTGGTAGTAATTCGTCACCGACGGCCAGATAAACTCCTTATGCTTACGCACCACCTCTTCACTCCGCGTCGGCACCACTTTCGGTGTAGTAGTCATCTCAGTTGGTCCCTTCCTTCGATTTCCATCTTCGAGTTCGTTCAGTCTGCCGCGTCCACCGATTTCACACCAGCATGCGTCCGCGCAATCTCTCCATATGATTCCGGCCGACGGTCGCGATAAAACTGCCAAGTCTGCCGCACTTTATCCATCTCTTCTAAATCCAAATCAGCCACAAGCACCTCGTCCTTATCTCTGCTAGCCTGGGCGATAATCTTCCCTCGCGGATTGCAAAAGTAACTCTTTCCATAAAATTCGCCAATATTCCACGGCGCTTCTTTCCCCACGCGATTAATCGCCCCCACAAAATACCCGTTAGCCACTGCGTGCGCCGGCTGCTCTAGCTCCCACAAATACTCACTCAAACCCGCCACAGTAGCCGATGGATTAAACACAATCTCCGCCCCATTTAACCCCAGTACCCGTGCCCCCTCAGGAAAATGCCGGTCGTAGCAAATATAAACGCCAATCCGCGCAAATTTCGTCTGAAACGTCACATACCCCGTATTCCCCGGCGTGAAATAAAACTTCTCCCAAAATCCCGGAGCCACCTGCGGAATATGATGCTTGCGATATTTCCCCAAATATTTTCCATCCGCGTCAATCACCGCCGCCGTGTTGTAAAAGAGCCCGGTCATCTCCCGCTCGTACACCGGCACCACCATTGCCATTCCATGTTTCTTGGCGAATTTCTGCATCCGCTGCACGGTCGGCCCATCCGGCACCGGCTCGGTCATCTCATACCAACGCGCTTGCTGCTCCGCGCAAAAATAAGGCCCATTGAAAAGCTCCTGCAAACACAAAATCTGTGTTTTTTTCTTCGCTGCCTCGTGGATCAGCTTTTCGTGCTTCTCCACCATCTTCTTCGAAATGTCGCGGATCGAATATTTCTCCGGAGACCACTCGCAATGCACCTGAATCAAGCCACAACGCACCATACGAGACATCAAATTCCTCCCGCACGCCGCAACTCGCCTAATTCGCGCCAATCGTCTGCAAAGTTTACTCTGCACCGCGAGATGCGGCAAGCGACCACAAAGCCCGCTCCATGTCTCTCAACGCCGAACGTGTGCCGAAGCTTCCAGCCTATTCACACCCTCGCAGATATTTCGCACGATTGGCCGTCACTAACCGTATAATCCCGCCGACAACCTCGATGGACCGAATACTCAAAACTCTCTTTCGCAGCCTAGGACGCATCTTTCCAGACTGCATCACTCTCAGCCAAGCCATCGCCTTCAACATGTTCCTCGCGTTTTTTCCCATGCTGCTTCTCGCCCTCGGTATTATCAGCAGCACCGCCTCTTTTCACGGCGCCCTCCGCGAAGTCCCCGACCGCCTCAGGCTCATTCTTCCTCCCGGCAGCGACGACGTCGTCACCCAATATTTCGTGCGCAAAGGCGAGCATCCCTGGAAATGGTTTCTGCTCGGCCTCGGAGGCACGCTGCTTGCCGGCTCTCAAGTCATGGTGGGCTTCATCGAAGGCTTCCGCATCATCGAAGGTGATCCGCTGCGCGGTGGTTACTGGCGCGTGCATCTGCGCGCGCTCCTTCTGCTGCTGCTCACAATTCTTCCCACAACCGTCGTCGTCATCCTCACCGTATTTGGAAAACAGGCCCGCGCCTGGCTCGTCCGCCAATTCGGCCAGCCTCTTCTAATTCACGAACTCGAAATTGTTTCCCAGGCCGCCGCCGTGTTTCTGCTCTCGATGATCACTCTGGTGCTCCTGTATCGCATCGGCCGCCCCGGCCATCGCGGATTCATGCGCTTGTTTCCCGGCGCCATGGTCTCGACGATCATGTGGTGGGTCGTTGACGTGCTCTTCGGCGTTTATGTGCGCAAAATGCCCTACGATGTCGTCTATGGCGGTCTCGCCGCCGCGATCGGCTTGCTTCTCTGGATGTACTTGACGGCCGTCGTAGTCCTGATCGGCGCGGCCTACAACGCTGAATCCCACGATTCCATCGAAGCCCAAAAACGCCTTAGCCACACCCTCATCGGCTAGCGTCCGTCGCGAACGCCGCCGCGGGCATTCCGCCCGCGCTTGTTGACCACTAGGCCCCACCCGCAACTTTTGCGCATCCCCAGGGTTACACTAGATGCAAGCAACAAAAGCCATTCGTATCTCTCAGCGCACCGTGCGCTCCGAGGCTCCAGCAGTGCAAAAAAAACGAATCGCTCACGCCAGCAATCGCCTCGACGCCCCGGGCGCCGCCATTCTCGCCGCGGCCCTAGCCATCGCGCTCTGCACCGCAGTCCCCCACGCCCGCGCCGCAAACGACGCCGTGTCCAGCGCCCAATCCACCATGGCTCCCAGCGCAGCGGCCGCCCCCGAACGTATCGCCCTTGACAAAAAATTCAAAGGCAAGCTCCCCATCACCGAGCTAACCGAAGACGAAGCCATCTTTCACGCCATGAATCGCCTGGCCTACGGCCCGCGCCCCGACGACGTCGACCAAATCCGCCAGATGGGCCTCGAAAAATGGATCGAACAGCAACTCCATCCCGAAACAATCGAGGACGCCGACCTCAATCAGCGTTTGCAAAGATATCCGTCCATAACGATGTCTTCCAAGCGCCTGCTGGCAGAATTTCCGCGCCCCGACCAGAATGCCAAGCAACAGGGGCTCACCAAAGAACAGGCCAAAGACCAATACGAACAGCAGTTGAAAGCGAAACAACAAGAAGCAGAATCGCAAATCATCGTCACTGGCAACGACAATCTCGATAAAGCCCAGCAGCAACTCGCAAAACTCCAAGGCCCCAACCGCATCATCGCCGAACTTTCCATGGCCAAAGTGGATCGCGCCGTTTACAGCAATCGCCAGCTCCAGGCCGTGATGGAGGATTTCTGGTTCAATCATTTCAATGTTTTCGCCAACAAAGGCGATGACAAGTGGTTCCTCACCTCCTACGAGCGCGACGCCATTCGCCCGCACGCCATGGGCAAATTTCAAGATCTCCTGCTCGCCACCGCGAAAAGCCCCGCCATGCTTTTCTTCCTGGACAACTATTTGAGCGCCGATCCTGCCGCCGTCGCGCGCCAGGAAGCGCTGAAAAATTTCCGCCACGCCCGTTATCAAGGCGGGTTCGCCGGCGGCTCCATGCCCACTCCCGGCACCTTCCCAGGACCAGCCACCAGCGGCCCTCCGCCCACTAACAACGCTGCCCCCAAGAAACCCGATCGCGGCCTCAATGAAAATTACGGCAGGGAAGTGATGGAACTTCACACCATCGGCGTCGATGCCGGCTACACCCAGCAGGACGTGATTCAAATGGCCGAGTGCCTCACCGGCTGGACCATCCACGAGCCGCGCAAAGATCCCGAATTCTTTTTCGACGAAAAAATCCACGGCCAAGGCAAGAAAGTCGTCATGGGCCGCACCTTCAATTACGGCGGCGAAAAAGACGGCGAAGAAGCCCTGAAAATGCTCGCAGCCAAGCCCGCCACTGCAAAGTTTATTTCCACGGAGCTAGCGCGCCACTTCGTTTCCGATAATCCACCCCAATCGCTGATCGACCGCATGGCAAAAAGTTTCACCACCAGCAATGGCGATATCCGTTCCGTCCTCCGCGCCATGATTTATTCGCCGGAGTTCTGGTCCAAAGACGCCTATCGCGCAAAAGTGAAATCCCCCTTCGAACTCGTAGCCAGCACCGCCCGTGCTCTGAATTCCGAAGTCACCATCACCCTTCCGCTTTCGCAATGGGTCGGACGCATGGGCGAGCCGCTGTATCTCTGCCAGCCGCCCACCGGATATTCCGATAAAGCCGAGACCTGGGTGAACACCGGCGCGCTGGTGAACCGCCTGAACTTTGCACTGGCCTTCGCCGGGGACAAAATGGGCGGCGCCACGATAGATCTGAATAACATGCTCGGCGAAGAAGCCGCCAGAGATCCCAACGCCGCGCTCGCACGCTCGATACAAGTATTCCTGGACGGCCAAATTTCGCCATCCACGCAAGCAACGCTGGAAGCGCGCCTGAAAGATCCGCAAATTCTGCAAGCGCGCCTGGACGACCCCGTAAAACAAGTAAACGAAGGCCTGATAGTAGGCCTGGTCCTAGGCACTCCAGAATTTCAACGCCGCTGACGCGCACGCACCATAGGAGCATCGCAATGACCATCTCGCGCCGATACTTCCTCAAAAACGGCGGCGTCGCCATGCTCGGCATGGCCGCATTGCCCTCGTTTCTGCAACGCGCCGTAGCTGGCACCCCCGCCCCCAACCAAAAGAAAATGGTCGTCCTCTTCCAACGCGGCGCCATGGACGGCCTCAACGTAGTCGTTCCCTTCGGTGAACCAAATTACTACCGCATGCGCCCCACCATTGCGATCCCTCAGCCACGCCAAGGCGGCACCGATGCCGCGCTAGATCTCGACGGGTTCTTCGGCCTGCATCCCAGCCTGTCGCCGATGCTCCCACTTTTCCGCAACGGACAACTAGCGATCGTCCAAGCCGTCGGCTCCCCCGACCCGACGCGCTCTCACTTCGATGCCCAAGATTTCATGGAATCCGGCACTCCCGGCCGCAAAGCCACCGACGACGGTTGGCTCAATCGGGCCCTGCAAACCATACCCGAAGAAAAGCCTTCGCCGTTCCGCGCGGTTGCCTTCGGCCCGTATCTTCCGCGCACCCTGCAGGGCAGCGCATGCGCCATCGCCATCCCCGACCTGAAGCAATTCAAAATGAACGGCCCGCAGCAAACCACCGAAGGCGGCTTCGAAGCCATGTACGCGCAAACGGTGGATCGCGCCCTGCGCGGCGTCGGCAACGAAACTTTCGAAGCCATTGACCAGCTAAAAAAAATAAATCCCGATAAGTACCAACCCGAAAATGGCGCGCAGTATCCCAAAAATCGTTTCGGCCAAAGTCTGCAGGAAATCGCGGAACTGTTCAAAGCCGACGTCGGCCTGGAAGTCGCATTCCTGGATAGCGGCGGCTGGGATCATCACGTCAACGAAGGCGGAGTGCAGGGTCAGCTCTCAAATCTGCTGCGCGATCTAGGGCAGGGAGTCGCCGCATTTAATCAGGACATGGGTGACCGCATGGGCGACGTCGTCTTCGTCAGCATGTCCGAATTCGGCCGCACCGCTCACGAAAACGGCAACCGCGGCACCGATCACGGCCACGCCAATTGCATGTTCGTAATGGGCGGCGATATCAAAGGCGGCAAAGTCTATACCCGCTGGCCCGGCCTAAACGAATCCCAGCTAAATCAAGGCCGCGACCTGGCAGTCACCACCGACTATCGCAGCGTCCTAGGCGAAGTCATCAACAAACACCTAGGCGACCGCGACCTGAGCGCAGTCTTCCCAGGCTTCGCTAACGACCCCCGCCAATTCCTAGGTCTGGTAAAAACATAGCGTCGCGGGGAAGAGAATCAGCGAGGATTCCGAAGAGCCGATATCAATATGGAGCGCGGTGGCGTGCCACCGCTTTTGCGAGGACCAAAGAAGAAGCGCGATCGATCTAGGCGAGGCTTGCCTCGCCCAAGAAAGCGTCGGCAAGCCTGCCGTGTTGCAGAAGCAAGTCGACCTACTCCGACCCCTTAATCCGCATCCCATAAAACGATCGGTAAACAAAGAAGAACGAAATCAAAAAGAACGCCGCAGCCAAAATATGCGTCAAATTCCCGCCCGTCTCAGCAGTCAACTGCACCGCCAATTCCACAGCCAGCAATCCAAATAGAGTGGTGAACTTGATTACCGGGTTCAAAGCCACCGACGAAGTGTCTTTGAAAGGGTCGCCCACCGTATCGCCCACCACCGTAGCGTCATGCAGCGGCGTTCCTTTCTGCTTCATCTCCACTTCCACAATTTTCTTCGCGTTGTCCCAGGCCCCGCCCGCATTCGCCATAAAAATCGCCTGGTACAATCCAAAAATCGCGATCGAAATCAAATACCCGATAAAAAAGAACGGCTCAACGAATGCAAACGAAAGCGTCCCAAAGAAAACCGCGATGAAAATATTCAGCATGCCCTTCTGCGCGTACTTCGTGCAGATGGCCACGACCTTCTTGCTGTCTTCCACCGACGCCTTCTCCACGCCCTCCAGCTTGATATTCGCCTTGATGAACTCCACCGCGCGGTAAGCCCCGGTAGTAACCGCCTGCGTCGAAGCCCCCGTAAACCAATAAATCATCGCTCCGCCGGTCACCAGCCCCAGAAAAAATGGCGCGTGTAGCAGGGAAAGCTTGTCCACGTTCTCGGTAATTCCATTCGTCAGCGCCATGATGATTGAAAAAATCATAGTCGTGGCGCCCACCACCGCCGTTCCAATCAGCACAGGTTTCGCTGTAGCCTTAAAAGTGTTTCCCGCGCCGTCGTTTTCTTCCAGCAATTCCTTTGCGCGCTCGAAATTCACATCCATATTGAAATCGCGCTTCAATTCCTGCTTGATGTTCGGAATCGTCTCAATCAACGAAAGCTCATACACAGACTGGGCGTTGTCCGTCACCGGTCCGTAAGAGTCCACCGCAATCGTCACCGGCCCCATCCCCAAAAATCCAAACGCCACTAAGCCAAACGCAAACACCGGCGCCGCAATCATCAAATTCCCCAGCCCCTGCAAGCTGACCAGGTAGCTAATGGACATCAGCAGCACCATCGCGAGGCCGATGTAATAAGCCGAAAAATTGCCAGCCACGAACCCCGACAAAATTCCCAGCGACGCGCCGCCTTCCTCCGCCGACGCCACCACCTCCCGCACGTGCCGCGATTCCGTCGAAGTAAACACCTTCACCAATTCCGGAATAATCGCGCCAGCCAGAGTCCCGCAGGAAATAATCGTGGAAAGCTTCCACCAAAGGCTGGTGTCACCATTCAGCACCGGCACGATGACGGACGAAATCGCATAAGTCATCGCAATCGAAACCAGCGAGGTAATCCACACCAGGGAAGTCAGCGGCGATTCAAAGTTCATCTTGTCCGCTTTGCTGAACCGCGCTTTGGAAATGAAATCATTCAGGAAATAAGCCCCGGCGCTCGCCACCAGCATCGCGATGCGCATCACGAAAATCCAAACCAGCAGCTGCACCTGAATCGTGGACTGCACCGTTGGGTCCGCGTTCTTCACGCCAAGCAAAATAAACGTAATCAGCGCGACGCCTGTCACTCCATAAGTCTCAAACCCGTCCGCGCTCGGTCCCACCGAATCGCCCGCATTGTCGCCCGTGCAATCCGCAATCACGCCCGGATTCCGCGCGTCATCCTCCTTGATTTTGAATACGATCTTCATCAAGTCGGACCCGATATCCGCAATCTTCGTGAAAATTCCGCCCGCGATGCGCAACGCCGCCGCGCCCAGCGATTCACCAATCGCAAACCCGATAAAACACGGCCCCGCGTAATCGCCAGGAATAAACAGAAGAATGAAAAGCATCATCAGCAACTCGACGCTGATCAGCATCATCCCGATGCTCATCCCCGCTTCCAGCGGGATGTGATAAATCGGAAATGGCTTCCCGCGCAGCCCCGCAAATGCCGTCCGCGAATTCGCGAACGTATTTACGCGAATCCCGAACCAGGCCACGCCAAAACTCCCCATAATCCCAACCATGCTGAACGCCAGAATAATAATCACCCGCGCCGCTTCGTAGTGCAGCAGCACGCCGAAGTACAGCACGATCACTACCGCGATAAACGCTTCCAGCAGCAGCAGGAATTTTCCTTGCGTGATCAGGTAGGTCTTGCAGGTCTCGTAAATCAATTCGGAAATTTCGCGCATCGCGCGATGCACCGGCAGGTTTTTCAGCTTCGTGTAAATCGCCAGGCCAAACGCCAATCCAAACACGCAGAACAAAATCCCAAACAGCAAAAGCTTGTGCCCATTGATCCCCAAAAAATTTACCGAAGATAAATCCGGCAACTTCAAATTCGCCTCACCGCCAGCCGTTTCCGGCGCCGCGTGCGCATACGCCGCCGTCGCGCTCAATAAAATCGCGGTACACCCTGCCGCGCCCACCCTCCCCGCGCGACATCCCAGCTTCCACAGAATTTGCAGCACTTGCAACATTAGTAGCCCCCCGCCATTCGCACGTTCGCGCACATGTAACCCCGTACTTGTACCGACATTCTTCCTCCGGATGAAGACTCCTTTAATCGGGGAGCCTGCTGACAGCGAGAAGTTACAGACCAGAATCGCCTTTTGTATCAGGAATCCCAGCTTACGTCAAGAAATGAAGGGCTTAGCGGGAGGAGACCTCAAATACCGGTGTTGGAGAGCGACCTACTGAGGAGAGCTAGCGGGCGCGGCCGCCGCAGCCTTACCAAATCGCACTTCATAAAACATCAACGCCTTCTTCGACGCAATCACCGTCGCATCCGGCACATAAAGCACCGCCGTATCCGCCAATGACATTTCATTGTTCACATTAAAGTACAAAAACCCGTGCAGCGCTCCCATCGGCGGTACCACGTCAGCGTCCAGCGTCAACGGCCGCAAAATTTCCGCCAGCTTATCCGTCTTCTTGTCGCCGCTCGGCAAAGGGATTCCCGCAATGCGCTTCTGGTTCGAAGGAGTCACTCCGCCGGGGTGCGCCACCAATCCTGCGACGTCCTCGGGCGGTAGCCAATCAATCTCCTGCCTGCCTCCGCGGCGCAGCTGCACTTCCAACTGAATCGTGTTGATGTCTACGTGAATCGGTTCGTTCGTTTCATTCCGCAGAAAAATTTCCACCGGCAAAATTCCCGCGTCCAGCGGATTAGCCTTCCCGAATTTTTCCTTCCCGCGCGCCTTGTCCGTATAAGGATCGGCCAGCACCGTCAACCCGTCATGATGATCGTGCGGCAGCGCCAACGCCGGATCCGCCGTAGCCTGTTTATCCTTCGTCGCGGCTGGGTTGTTCTGCGCGTGAGCAGCCTGGCCGCCGCACACCAGCAGCAGCGCTGTCGCCAAAAAACGAATTGATCGTCTCGTCATCCTGCTGTGCGATGCCTCCGCGGCCCCGGAAGTTGTGCGCGTTTTCTCGCGGCTGCCACTATAATACCGGGTCCGCGCGTGGCAAAGCCGCTTTCCGGCCGCCTGTGCGCGACACCCACGGAATGTATTTTTTCTATCGCATCCTCACCGCCGCAGGCATGTTCCTCCTCGCGCCGTATTTCGCGTTGCGCGGTTGGCGTGCCGGCGAACCGTCAGGCGCCCTGCGCGAACGTCTCGGAAGTTTGCCGCCAGAAATCGCCACCCGCGCAACAACAGCAGCCGCAGCCGCGACAACCTCCGCGAATACTGGCCCCATCTGGATCCACGCCGTTTCCGTCGGCGAAGTCCTAGCCGCCCAGCCACTAATTGACGGCCTGAAACACCGATATCCCGCCGCCACGATTTTCGTCTCCACGACCACCGAAACCGGCCAGCGCCTCGCCCGCGAACGCCTGCAAAGCGCCGACGGCATCTTCTACTTTCCGCTCGATTGGGTCGTTCCAGTGCGCCGCGCCCTTCGCGCGATTAGGCCATCCCTGGTCATCATCATGGAAACCGAAATCTGGCCAAATTTCCTCCGCGAAACCCATCGCGCCGATATTCCAGTCGTCTTCGCCAACGCCCGCATTTCTGAAAAATCCTTCGCCCGCTTCAAACAATGGGAATTCCTGGTCGGGCCATTCTTCCGACGCACGATGCAAGACGCCGAACTGTTCCTCGCGCAATCTCCCGAAGATTCCGCCCGCCTGCAAGCCATGGGCGCCGCGCCAGAACGTATCGCCATCACCGGAAATCTAAAATACGACGCCGCACCTCCCGCAATCTCTCGCTTCGGCCAGTGGCTCGAGCAACAAATCAGCCCACAAGAACGCTGGCCCGTCCTCGTCGCCGGCAGCGTAGTCGCGGGCGAAGAAGAATCCGTCCTGGCCGCCTACGATCTCGTGCAACGTCAATTCCGCCGTACCCTATTGATTCTCGCTCCGCGCAAACCCGCCCAATTCGATGCCGCCGCCGCGATCGCCTCAGCCGGAGGATGGAAAGTAGTCCGCCGCAGCGCTCTCGATCTCACCGCCGCTCTCGACGAAGCCGCCGACATCCTCCTTCTCGATTCCATCGGCGAACTAGCCGGCATCTATTCGCTGGCCGACGCCACTTTCGTAGGCGGCTCGCTCGTCGCCGCTGGCGGCCACAATATTCTCGAGCCAGCCTGGTTCGCGCGTCCGCCAGTTTTCGGCTCGTCAATGGAAAATTTCAAAGACATGGCCGACCAATTCCTCGACGCTCACGCCGGTGTGCAAGTCACCACAGGCCCCGGCCTCGGCACGGTCTGGATTCAGCTGATCGAAGACACCGCGATGCGCGAGCGCCTGGGCGCGGCCGCACGCGCGATCTCCGAACGCAATCGCGGCGCAACTGAACGCTCGCTCGACCACATTGCCGCTGTGTGGAACCAGCGCCAAGCCAAGGAGCGCAGCGCATGACGCTGAAGCAATCTCTCCTGTGGCCGTTCACGTTGCCCTACGGCGCAGCAGCCCACCTGCGCGCGCGCGCGTATCGCAAAGGCATCCTGAAGCAGCAGCATCTGGATGGCACAGTGATCAGCGTCGGCAATCTAACCACCGGCGGCACAGGAAAGACTCCCATGGTCGTCTGGATCTCCGAGCGCCTGCTAGCTGAAGGAAAAAATGTCGGCATCCTAACCCGTGGCTATCGCGGTGAAAAAGTCGCGCCAGCGACAAAAAATAATTCCGGGGCAGCAGGGGGCACTACCACGAACGCCCTCGCGACAACCAGCGACGAAGTCCGCCTGCTCCAATCCCGCCTGGGCAGTCGCGTCCAATTCGGTGTAGGCGCAAATCGCCACGAACAGGGCAGGGAACTCTCCAAGCGCGGCGTGAACTGGTTCGTCCTCGACGACGGCTTCCAACATCTGCAACTAGCCCGCGACGTTGACGTCGTCCTCATCGACGCAACCAATCCTTTCAGTGGCGGCCGCCTCCTTCCCGCCGGACACCTCCGCGAACCACGTTCTGCCCTAGCCCGCGCCGACATAATCGTAATCACCCGCGGCACCCGCGCCCCCGCCATCGAATCCGCCATCCGCCGCGATTCCGCCGCCCCAATTTTTTATGCGCGCACAAAGCTCGACGCCATTCACAGCGTCACCGAAGGCCAGCTAGCTGGCACCGTCGCCGTCGACGCGCTGCCCAAGCTTTTCGCCTTCTGCGGCATCGGCAATCCCACCGCCTTCCTCGACGACCTACGCACTTGGGGCCCAGATGTCGTCGGCCACAAATTCTTTCCAGATCATCACCGCTACACCGATCACGACGACCAAGAAATTTTACAGCTGGCAAGCGAAGCGGGAGCGAGCGGCCTTATCTGCACTGAGAAGGACCTGTACAATCTTCACGCGATTTATTACGCCAAACTGCCGACGTTCTACTGCTCCATCTCCATGCAAATAGACAACGCCGACGATTTCTGGCGCACCGTGCTTTCCACAGCCGAATCGCGACGTAGACCGTAAAGGTGCGACCATAAAAACGCAAAAGCGCGTCCAATTGCCGCACGCGACGCCCCTGTGATACGTTTCGACGCGACGCTCAAACGAAAATACGATGTCATCAAGGAGCTTGGTTGACCAACCCACGCAAGCAGCGCAAAAATTCCACGCCGCCCAAATCATCCCCCGGCGCCACGAACAAATCCGACGCCACCGTGGACCTAACCCGCCTCCTGGACATCGTCGCGACGTTTCCCCGCCAAACGATCGGCGTAGTGGGCGATTTCGTCTTAGATGAATTCGTCTCCGGCGAAATCTCCCGCGTCTCCCGCGAGGCCCCAGTCCTGATCATCCGTCATCGCCGCACCGAATCGTATCCCGGCGGCGCAGCCAACGCCGCTTTCAACCTGGCCGACCTCGGTGCGCGCGTCCTCCCCGTCGGAGTAGTCGGCGACGACCCCGCCGGCGGCCAACTCCTCGATCATTTCCGCCGAAAACACATCAACGTTTCCGGCATCCTCCGCGCACGCGATTGGATCACCGCCACAAAAACGCGCTACCTCGCCGGATGGACTCACACCACCGAGCAGCAAGTCCTCCGCGTGGATCGCGAACCGCAAACAACGATTTCCGCAATCACGGAAAACGCAATCGCACAGAAAGCTAAAACTATCGCAAAACGTGCGGGCGCTGTCCTGGTCTCCGACTACGGTTTCGGCGCCGTCTCTCCCGCCATGATCAAAAAGCTCAACGCCAAGTTTCTAACCCTCGACTCCCGTTACCGCCTACTGGAATTTCGGGACGCAGGAATCACCGCGGCAACTCCCAACGAACCCGAAGTCGAAGCCGCCTATCACACCCGCGTCGGCACCGACACCCGCAAGCTAGAAGATCTCGGCCAGCGCGCCCTCCGTGACCTCGATCTCCAAGCTCTAGTCGTCACCCGCGGCAAAGACGGCATGGCCCTCTTCGAACGCACCCGCGTCCCACGCAATATTCCCATCTATGGCTCGGACGCTCCCGTGGACGTCACAGGCGCAGGCGACACCGTGATCGCCGTCTTCACACTCGCCCTAGCCTCCGGCGCAACGTATCTCGAAGCTGCACATCTAGCGAATTACGCAGGCGGCATCGTAGTAATGAAGCGCCGCACCGCCACCGTAACCAGTGCCGAACTAACCGCCGCCCTGCGCCAAGAAGCTACAACAGCGGCCACAGCGCAGCAGCGCTGACCCAGCATGGACACCCGCGAAAAAATTGTTTCACGCCAAGGACTCACCACCATCCTCGAAGAACATCGCCGCGCCAGCCGCAAAATAGTTTTCGCCAATGGCGTCTTCGATCTCCTCCACGTAGGCCATATCCGTTACCTCGAAGCTGCCCGCGCCGAAGGCGACGTCCTGGTAGTCGGCATCAATTCCGATTCCAGCACCAGAAAACTGAAAGGCCCCGGCCGCCCCATCCTCACCGAACGCGCTCGCGCCACTCTCGTTGCCGCGTTAGAATCCGTAACCTACGTCACCATCTTCGACGAGCTCGACGTGAACTCCCTGCTCAAGGAATTGCAGCCCAACGTCCACGCGAAAGGCACCGACTACACCGCCGACACGGTCCCCGAACGCGAGCTAGCAGCCCTGCTAGGCATCCGCGTGGCAATCGTCGGCGATCCCAAGCAACATTCCACGCGCGATCTACTAGCGCGCCTGCGCCACACCGGCGATGCCTGACGCCCGCTTCCTCCTCGTCCGCCTAGGCTCGCTCGGCGACGTAATCCACGCCCTGCCCGCGGCCTCCGCCCTGCGCGATGCCTTTCCGGAAGCTCGCATTGACTGGCTCATCGAACCGAAATGGCGCCGGCTGCTCGAAGGCAATCCTGATCTCACCGAAATAATCCCACTAGAAAAGAAAAGCGCCGCAGGACTGTTCACCACCGTCCGCAAATTGCGCTCCCTTCGTTACACCTGCACGATTGATTTTCAAGGCCTCTACAAATCCGCGCTTCCAGCCTTCGCTTCCGGCGCCCCACGCCGCATCGGTTTCCCCAGCACGTACGCGCGCGAAGGTTTTGCGTCCGTGTTCTACACCGATAAAATCAATCCCCGCGGCCCACATAAAGTTGACCACAATCTCGCCCTTGCCCGAGCCGCCGGCGCCCGCCCCTCTCCTCCGAGAATTCCTTTGACCCTGCGCCAGGAAGATGAGAAACAAGTGACGCAAGATCTCGCCCGCCACAACCTGACAGATTTTTTCGTCCTGAATCCCGGCGGCGGATGGCGCTCGAAGTGTTGGCCGCCCGAGCGTTACGGCGACCTGCATCACCGCCTCGCCGCACAACACGGCTGGCGCGGAATAATCACCTTCGGTCCTGGAGAAGAAAGTTTGGCCCAAGAACTCGTCAGCGCAGCAGGGAATCCGCCGCCCATTGCGCTTCCGCTCGGCCTCGGTCCACTGCTCGCACTCCTGCGCCGTGCGAAATTTGTAGTCTCAGCGGACACCGGCCCGTTGCATCTCGCCTCCGCGCTCGGCACGCCCGTCGTCGGCCTCTACGGCCCCACCGATCCCGCGCGCAACGGCCCCTACGGTGGCACTTCCATCGTCATCCGCAATCCCAGCAAGAGCGAAACGACTTACCGCCGCGGCGCGTCCTATTCTTCGCCCATGCTTTCGATCACCGCTGATCAAGTTGCCGATGCCATAGCGCGTCTCTTGAACGCGAAATCGTGAGGCCCCGCGAGTGACCACCAAATCGCACGAACTCATTGCTGCTCAGCCCAGGAAATTCTGGATGCGTTGGCGCGTCCGCATCGGCTATCCCGTCGCCGTTCTTTATTGGCTTCTCGCCAAACCCACGCACCACTGGATCGCCATGGGCGCAGCCGTCGCCGGTTTCGGCATCCTCATCCGCGCGATTGCCGCAGGACACCTCAGCAAAGATCGCGAACTAGCCACTGCCGGCCCCTACGCCCGTACCCGCAACCCGCTCTACCTCGGCAGCGCATTTCTAGCCGCAGGCTTCGCCATCGCCGGCCATTCCTGGTATGCCGGCAGCCTGATCGCGATTTATTTTGCAGTGTTTTATTACGCAGTGATGCGCAACGAAGAAGAAGATCTGCGCGCCCGCTTCGGAATCGTCTTCGATGAGTACGCCGCCAAAGTCCCGCTCTTCCTGCCCGATTTTTTCGGCTCCGGCTACATGCAAGCTCCCGAAACCAAATCCACCCACCCATTTTCCTGGGAACTTTACCGCCGCAACCGCGAATACAAAGCCCTGATCGGCACCCTGGCAGCCCTGGCAGCAGTCTGGCTCCGGATGTACCTCCAACGGCGCTACGGCTATTAATTAACTCGGAAGGGAACTGCGAAGCGGCTGGCAGGGCTTACTGCAATCTATAAACTGCATGCATCACCCGCTGAAACTGTGGCCGGTAAATCAAATCAAACGCCCGCTCTTTCCCCGGAAACATATCCAGCGCAATCTTGCGCGTCTCCGCGATCATTTGCGCCGCATCCTCCGGCGACAAATCTCCCCCCGCAATCGTTTCCAGCGTAATATGCACCAGGATGCGCAGCCTGCGTATGCGGCGGCTCTCTTCGTCGATCTCTTGTTGCGTGGGCTGAACCGAGGGGTCGTCCATATATTGACCGTAGCTACCGAAAACTAGTATGGACCCAAGACGGGGAAGCGCACAATAGTACTGTCGCACTGTTTTTTAGGAGCTCCAAAATGGCCGAGGAATACTCTAACGAGAAGGTAGTCATCGCTCACGTCGCAGAAAACGCCACCGAAGCCCTCGTAATCCGCGGCCTGCTCGAAAGCAAAGGCATCCAGTCCCCCGGCTCCGTCTCCACCGATCCCTTTCCAATCCCAGAACAGCCCGAAGGCCCTCACAACGTAGAAATCTTCGTCCTCGAATCCCAAGCCGACGAAGCCAAGAAAATCATCGCCGAATACCAGTCCGCCAACAACGTCTCACTCGAAGAGTCCGACGACCCCGCCGATTCCGACGCGTAAAAATAGCCCAGTTCAGTTGGCCCCACGCGCATCCTCACGTCTCTGCGGATGCTCCTCCACAAAACTCCGTACCACCAACTCGTGCCCATCCGTCAAAGCCGTAACCGCCCCATCCCGATCCGTCCGCAAAAATCTCACCCCCGCCTGCGCATAGCGTTCCACCACGCTATCCACCGGATGCCCAAACTGGTTGCCCTCTCCTACCGAAACCACCGCAACCCGCGGCGCCACAGCCCCCACAAAAGCATCCGTCGAAGAAGTCTTGCTCCCGTGGTGCGGCACCTTCAAGAAAGTCGCAGCCAACGGCGCATGCTCGTCCACCAATTCATTCTCCACTTTCTTCTCGATATCTCCCGGCAACAAAAAACTGTCGTCGCCATCCTGTATCCGCATCACCAACGAATTATCGTTTGCCGCTTTATCCACCTCGGACACATCCGCCGGCCATAACACCTCCGCGCGTACTCCGTCCCAATCAAAAGTCCGCCCTCGAATTTCCTGTACGATCTTAATTCCGTGCGCGCGCGCCTCCGCCAGCAACACCAAAAATGCCGGCGTCTCCTCATCTCTCCCAATCCACAATTCGCCCACCTTGAAATTCGTAATCACTGCGTGCAAACCATCCAGATGATCGTGATGCGCGTGCGACAAAGCCACCACGTCGAGCCGCTTGATTCCCCGCGACCACAAATACGGCGACACAACTTCTTCCCCCACATCTGGCCCCGACCGGAAACCGTCCACCACCTCTGCTCCCGCCTGCCCGCCGCCATCCACCAACATCGTCCGTCCATCCGGGAACGCCACGAAAATCGAATCCCCCTGTCCCACGTCCAGCACGCTCACCTCGAGCTTCCCACGATAAAGCGACGGGGCAAACGGATGCCACGCCACCAAAACCGCAAGCGCCACCACGACCAGCGCCGTAATCCACTCCAAAGGGTGTGCGACTGGCAACCACTGTCGCCGCAGCGCCGGATCGCGCCGTCTCGCCGCAATCGCCCGCGCCACCGCCGCCAGAAAAATAAATCCCACAAAAAACAAAATCATCAGCCACCCCGGCGGCCCAGGAATCCGGTAAGTCAGCCGCGGCCATCGCGTGAACCACTCCTCGCTAGCGATCAGCAACCCAACACAAAAACTCAGCGCCTTTGCGAGCACCAGCCCCGCGCGGGCCCAAACCATCGCCATCCCCAAAGTCACAAACCCCAGCGGCACAATAATCCCCGTCAACAACACCGCTGGAATATTGCTAATCGGCCCGGCCAAACTCACGCGATGAAAATCCTCAGCCAGCAAAGGCAGCATCCCGAACTGAATCACCGCCGACAGCAAAATAATCTCCCACAGCCGCAATCCCGCGCGCACCGGCAGCACCAACAAATCTCCCGCACGCGACGCAATCCGCGCCGGCATCCGACCAGCCAGCCACTGCACCGCCGCCCGCATTTCAATCCGAAATTGCGCAATCTTCGGCGCATGCGCCGTATCCCGCGTCACATCCCCCAAATGTCTCAGCCCTGCACGATAAGGCGCGCTCGATCGCTCCATCCAGGGCAGCGCCAAACCGGCAATCACCGCCGCAGCCAAAAAAGAAAGTTCAAAACTGGACTCGCCCAGCGAGGAGGGTTTCGAAATCAGCAAAATCAGCGCTGCAATAGCGATCGTGTTCAGTAATTCCACACGCCGGAAAAGCGGCCGCGCGCACAAATAAAGCGCCGCCATCAATGCCGCGCGCAATATCGGCGGACGTTCCTGCACAATCCCCACATAAGCCGTCAGCGCCAGCAAAGTCATCACACTGATTCCTAGCATTGAAAAGCGCAAACGCTTGCCCACCCACCACAAAAAAATCACCAGCGCGCCCACATGCAACCCCGCCACCACCAGCACGTGATACGCCGCCGTTTTTTGAAACGCCAGTACCACGCTGGAATCCACAAAGCTTCGGTCGCCCAGCAACATCGCCCGTGCCACCGCTCCGCGCTCCGGATGCCCGGCAAAGAGGGAATCGAGACGCGCAAGCAAACTTCCACGCGCACGCGCCAGTCGTTGCAAAATTGTAGGAGTGGGTCGGTCAACCAACTGCAGCAATTCGCCGCTGCGCAGCGAACCCAGCACATCAATTTTCTCGCGCGCCAAAAATCCCTTCACGTCGAACGCGCCCGGATCCAAATAATCCCGCGGCGGCCGCGCCTTCACCAAAATCTCAACGCGATCCCCGGCGCGCAGCCGGGCAGGCGGCTCCGCAACTCGCGCCCCCGGATAAAAATTCACGCGCAATCCGCCGGAAGTGCGCACCGCCGCACCCGTCGCTTCCACCTGCTCCAGATCAATCTCAAACCGCTGCCCCCAGGGGAGTGTCAGAGGATCTTCGCGCAACCGCCCCCGCCAGCGCAGCGCGATGCTAGTATCCACTCGTCCCGTAGCAATCAGTCGCGCTATGTGATTCGCAGGATCCGTCGCCTGTTCAACGCCAGCAGCCAGCGCGCCAACCGCCGCCCAAGCCACCAACGCAAAAAACCACGCCACTGCAACCGAGCCCCGCCAGGACCAAAACCCCGCTGCCAGAATCCCGCCAACCAAAATCCCCAGCGCCGCAACCATCGCCCACAGCTTCGGCGCCGTCGGCCATCGCTCCGCCACCCCGACGCCCGCCGCGAACGCCGCCAGAATCCATAACGCTGGTAACTTCATGCGTATCGCTACCTCGAGAGCATGTCGCGACTTACGCTAACAGGTTTGGTGTTTGCGAAGTATTCGTAGAAATACGGAGGAGGGAAACCTGCAAAAAAGGCTGGTGATCATCTCACTGCGACGGATTCGCGCTGGATTTAAACGGCGTGCCGGTCGGGCGAACGCGAATCGCGCTATTTTCAGCCGCGCCTACGCAACCGGACTACAGTCTCCATATGAAAAGTCTGAGGGAATAGATCAAACAGATGCACTTCCGCGCACTCGTACCCCGCCTTCACAAATAACGCCAGATCGCGCGCCAAAGTCGGCGGCTCGCACGAAACGTAAGTAATCCGCTCCGGCCGCAACCTACCCAACCGCTCCGCAGACTCCGGCGTCATCCCGGCCCGCGGCGGATCCAACACCACCAATTCCGGCCGCTCCTTATTGCGTTTCAAGAATTGCTCCACCTCCGCCGACCGCACTTCTATCGCCCCCTGCCCGCGCATATTCGTTTCCAAATCGCGCGCCGCCGCCGGATTGGATTCCACTGCCAGCACTCGTGCAAATTTCCGCGCCAGAGGAATCGAAAATAATCCCACGCCCGCAAATAAATCCAGCGCCAGCCGCCCGCCTGCTTCCGGTTCCACCACTTCCCGCGCCAATTCCTCCACCAAAAACCGATTCACTTGAAAAAATGAAAAATGCCCCACGCGATAAGAAATTCCCCCCGCCGCATATTCCACGAATCCCGGCCCGTACAATTCCATGCGGTCATGACTCGGATCGTGAAACAGCAAACTCGCAATCTCCGGCACCACGCGCCGAAAAGTTTCCGCATGCTCCGCCGCCCGCGAAGGAAATCCCGCAAACGTAGCCGTCAGCAACACCCGAGCGTCCGCCGCATCCACAAACACTTCAATCTCCCGCAGTCCGCGAGGCAACGACCCGGCCGCCAGCGCCGCGCGCAGAGAAAGCAAAGTCTTCAGCAGCAGTGGCGAAATAATCGAGCAATCTTCCAACGCGCAAAGCGCCGTCGAATTCGCGCGAAAATATCCAATCGCGAGCTTCGTCCCGCCGTCCGCGCCATTCTCGGGCGCGGCCCCGCCGCTATCGCTCGCAGTTTCGAGCGGCCGCACCTTCCACTGCGCCCGATTCCGATACGCCCAAGCAGGCGATCCGTGCGCCGTAATTTCCCCAGCCCACTCGATCTTTCCAATCCTCCGCAAAGTCTCCCGCAAAATCTCACTCTTGAATTTCAGCTGCGCCTCGTAAGCACTGTGCTGGTAATCGCACCCGCCGCAAACCCCAAAATGCACGCAGCGCGCCGTCACACGCTCTGGCGCCGCCTGTATAATCCGCTCCACTCGCCCCCGCACAAATTTCTTCTTCTGCTCCACAGCCTCTACCGCCACCCGCTCCGCCGGCAACACCAACGGCACAAAAACAGTAGCCCCGTCGTGATGGGCCAATCCCTCGCCGCCGTAAATCAATTTTTCAATCGTAATGTCCAAACGAAATCACCTCTTGATTGTTTCGCCGTAGGCTCGGAGGGCTAGAAATCGTCGCTTCGCGAAACCTATTACGTTAAATAAAAAAGACTCAACCGCGGCACCTCAAAATATTCAAACAACCGCTTCTGCGTATACTGCCTCTCCAGCTGCAGCAACTGTTCCGCCGACATCTTACGCCGGTACGGCGCCAAGGACCGGTCCATTTCCCGCCGGATCGCAAGTAACGCCTCTTCGTCAGCGTCTGCCGCCAAAGCCGCCGCCAATTTTTCCTCCAGGACCGTCATCCGCCGCTCGAAATCTTCCAAATCAAGCGCCCCCGGCATGTCCAGCAACGGCAACGCGTCCTCTAGCTTCAAAGCAGTCTCATCGAACCGCCCAGCCAATGCCGCCGCAGCCGCTAACGCCGCCGGCTTCCCGCGCAACTTTCCAGCCGCCGCCCGCAAGCGCCCCGCATTCCGCTCCAAATATTTCCGCAACTCCTCGCGCGAAAATGGCTCCGCTCCCGCGCGCGATGATTTCACCTCAGGCCCCGACCCCGCAGCCGCCTCCGCCGCTTCCGCCGCCGCATCCAAAACCGCATCCACGCAGTAAGCCAAACTCTTCAATTGCCGCCCGCCCGCCGCCCGCCGCGAACGCCC
>Ga0210390_10000389_pt1 | contig 48262 bp, 46 predicted proteins | sample IncBWH11OmetaG_FD_161050 | JGI IMG/M metagenome (GOLD analysis project Ga0210390, IMG submission 161050) | Forest soil microbial communities from Barre Woods Harvard Forest LTER site, Petersham, Massachusetts, United States - Inc-BW-H-11-O ... | reverse complement strand
TCGAGGGGTGCTTTACCCCGAAGGTTACCGGGACTGACAGGAGTTCCGATTCGGCGAGACGCGGTTTTGAGTGGATGCGTGCCGCGCGTGCGAAGAAATGCAAGCGCGCGAGAGTGTGCGGGTCGTCTATAGAGTGCGAGTTGCGATCGAGGCGACTGCCCAAGGTGATGCCGAGAATCAGGCGAACCAGAAAGAAGATGGCCACAGTTGCATAGATGCCGCCAGCGACGGCGATGCGCGAAATCGGCATGCGTAGGCGGGCGCGCGCCGGTGACGCTGGGATTGGCCTGGAATAATTGCGCGATGGAGCGACGCTATAGTTGAACACGGGGGTGGGAGCGTACGCGGTTGTCGTCGGCGCTGTTGTTGCGCGAGTGTCCTCGGCACGCTCGACGGAGATTTCGACCGTCGCTGGCGATTGCAGGTTGACGAATCTTTGCGCGATCGGAACAGAAACCGGCAGCGGCGGCATCAGCAGCGCGAGAAACGGCATAGCGAGCGCTACGAAAAGGATTATTCGCCACACACCCAGACGCAACGAGACGTTTTTCGCGCGGCATAGGGCCAGAGCGCCGCTGGCGATGCACGCGAGCGCGAGCGAACGGACGGCAGGGTCAACGATGTGGCCCAAGAATCCGGAAGACGCGTCGAGAACAGTGGGCGTGCTCATGACTTCCCTTCCTTGCGCTGGTCGGCTTTCCGTGCGGCGATTTTTTGGGTTAGGCGCTCGAGTTGTTTGCGATCGAGAACAGCGTTATCGACCATACCGATTACCAGTTGCTCAGCTGATCCGCCGCAGAAGCGGTCAATGATGTGTTTGACCGCGCGCACGGCGACGTTCTGGCGGGGTTCGGCGGCGCGATAGATGAAGGTGCGGCCGCTGATTTCGTGGGTAACGTAACCCTTCTCTTCCAGACGTCGCAGCACCGTGCGGATGGTGGATTCTTTCATGGGACGCTTGAGAGCGAGGGCTTCGCGGCAGGCTTCGGAAGAAACCGGGCCGTGGGACCAGACGTGATCCATGACGAGTTGCTCGACTTCGCCGAGAGTGCGGGGCCGAGTTGTTGATGTGCGAGCCATTGTAACGCTACATCTTGTAGCAGACACGCAAATGTGTGTCAAGCGGAAATTTTCGTCAGGCGTGAAGCTCGGCGATGCCCGCTGCGCTGCGTTCCCAAAGTATCTGGAACCCAGCGGTCGCTATACGTTCTAGGGCAAAGGAGCGTTCCATACGCGCTACCCTTCCCTCACAGCGCACAGCCAAGAGTTTGGCAGTGCCACGGGTGCCACGGTGCCACGGCGCTTGGCTTGTCGAAAAATGGAAGCGGATGTTAGACTTCGGTGTAACTCTCAAAAGCGTCTTGAAGGATACCTGCCGTGGCTGATTCGAAACAGGAAGAGACATTCAAGGTGATCGACCGTCGTCTGTTTGGCGAGGACGGCGAATTGCGTAAGGACGTGGTGGAGCAGGCGCGGCGCGACGAAGAGGCGGCGGAGAAAAAGGCCGCCAGCCAGGCGCAGCAAAAGGGTCAATCTGCGGCGACGGCGCCAAAGGTGACTGGTTCCCCGGCTACTCCGCAGAGTGGCGAGTTCCACCAGGGAAAGACCGGGGAAGAACGCGGACTGATGTCGCCGGACGGACCGCAAGGACTGGAAGGCGGAGAAGGAGCCGGCGATGCCGCGGCGGGCAGCGAGGAGCATACGACTTCGCGCAGCTTCCAGATGCTGGTCGATTTTTTGACGCGCAATGCCGCGGCGATGCTGGGCGGGATGGCCGATCCGCGGACGGGGCAAGCGTTTGTGGATTTGGAGGGCGCCCGCGAAGTGATTGACATGTTGGACGCGCTGCGGGAAAAGACGCGCGGAAATTTGTCGAAGGAAGATGACAACTTATTGATTGAGGTGCTGGGGAGTTTGAAGTTGACGTTTATGGAGATTTCCAAGGCTGCGGCGGAGCAGATGGCTAAGAAGGCCAAGGGAAAGTAGCCTCCGCATCTGCGGGCCATTCAACAAGCGAAGACAATTTTTGCGGCGTCCCACCTCAAAATGAGTTCCCTGCAACTAACCGTACTGGGGTCTGGCACATCGATGGGTGTGCCGACGTTGGGGTGTCATTGCGATGTCTGCGAATCGAACGATCCGCACGACAAACGGATGCGGCCCTCGGTGCTGCTGGCTTATGGTGGCCACAATGTGGTGATTGACACGACGCCAGATTTTCGTGCGCAGGCGATGCGCGAGCATGTTGACCGACTCGATGCGGTGATTTACACGCACTCGCACGCCGACCACATTTTGGGGCTCGACGATATTCGCCCTTACAATCTGAAGCAAGGCGGCGTGGTGCCGATTTATGCGTCGGAAAGCGCGCAGCAAACTCTGCGGCGGCAATTTGCCTACATCTTCGACGATGCGCCCACGGAGAGTTCCCTGCCGGTCGTGGAAATGCACACGATTAACGGGCCGTTCGAGGTTTTCGGACTCAAAATCGTGCCGGTGTCGGCAAAACACGGCTCGCAGCCGGTGCTGGGATTTCGTTTTGGCAAGGCCGCTTATCTAACGGACTTCAGCACGGTGCCGGAACGTTCGAAAGCGCTGTTGCAAGAGCTGGACGATTTCATTCTCGACGCGTTGCGATACACGCCGCACCCAATGCATTCCAATGTTGAACAATCGCTCGCGCTGGTGAATGAACTGAAACCGAAGCGCGCTTGGTTCACGCATATTTGCCACGATCTGGGGCACCAGGCGGCGAACGCGAAGCTGCCGCAGAACGTGCGGCTCGCTTATGACGGACTGAAATTCGAGGTGGCCATCTAATGGCCATAGCGATCCTAAATTCGCCGGCGGAATGGATCACGCGTTTTGGCGAAGCGCGCAAGCCCACGGCCGTCACCATCGGCAATTTCGACGGCGTGCACGTCGGGCACCAGAAAATTCTGCGGGGAGTGATCGAGCGTGCGCGCAGTATGGATGCCATGAGTGCGGTCCTGACGTTTTATCCGCATCCGGCGCGCATATTGCGGCCTGAGGTGGCGCCCGGACTGCTGGAAACATTGCCGCAAAGATTAGCGGAATTTGAAGCGCTGGGAATGGATGCGGCGCTGGTGCTGAAATTCGACCAAGAGCTAGCTAAGGCCAGCGCTGCAGAGTTCGCGCAGAGGTTCTTGGTTGAAACGCTGCGGACGCGCGCGGTGCTCGTGGGCGCAAACTTCCGCTTCGGCCATAAGCAAGCTGGCGACGTGAAATTGCTTGCGGAACTAGGGGACCAGAATGGATTCGAGGTCGAGATCGTCGAACCTGTGCTGGTGGATGGACGCGTGGTGTCCAGCTCGGAGATTCGCCAGGCAGTGCGTGAAGGCCGGGTGGAAGAAGCACGATTGATGCTGGGACGACCGTTTGCGCTGACCGGCCAGATTCGAACTGGAACAGGGCTGGGGCGAAAGGTGGTTGTGCCCACGTTGAATCTTGCGACAGAGCAAGAAATTCTGCCCAGGACTGGCGTTTACGCAACCGAAGTAGTGCTTGGCGGAAAGACCTATCGAGCCGTGACGAATGTGGGTGTTCGGCCGACGTTCGACGGGCAAAAGCTGGCGATTGAATCATACTTGTTTGAATTTTCGGACACGGTGACGTCGGGTGCGATGACCGTGAAGTTTTTGACGCGGTTGCGCGATGAGCAGAAATTTGCGGGGCCGGAGGCTTTGCGCCAACAGATTTTGAAGGACATCGGGCGGGCCAAAGAGCTTTTTGCGAAGCAGTGAACCAGCGCTAGAATCCCACTGAATTAGCAATCTGGTCTCAGGACAGGGCGAACCGACGAGGAAGTCATATGGAAAATAGAGAAGTTGCACGAATCTTGCGCGAGACGGCGCAACTGTTGGAAATTGATGGCGCGATCATCGGCCGCTACCGCAGCTACGAGAAAGTGGCGGAGCTTTTGTACAGCATGCACGAACGCATCGAGGACCTAGCCAAGGACGAAAAGAAGTTGAAGGAACTGCCGGGCATCGGCGACGGGATGGCCGCGCACATTCGAGAGATTCTGGATACTGGTGACTACAGCCTGCGCGAAAAACTGCTGAAGAAATATCCGGTGACGCTGCTGGAGCTGTTGCATTTGCAATCCTTGGGGCCGAAAAAAGTGGCGTTCCTGTGGAAGAAGTTCCAGGTCTCGACCATTGAAGGCATCGAGAAGCTGGCGCAGGACGGAAAGTTGCGCGACTTGGAAGGTTTTGGCGAAAAGAGCGAACAGAATATTTTGAAGGCGACGGCATCGGCGAAACGCTCGTCGGGGCGTTTCAAGCTGGATGATGTCGACGAGTCGGCGCAAAAGCTAATGGCTTATATCAGCCGGATGGACAAAATTGTGGAGTCGGTGACGCCGGCGGGGTCTTTGCGCCGTGGGAAAGAAACCATCGGCGACCTGGATTTGCTGGTGACCATGCGGCCAGGACGCGACAAACAGAAAGATGTTGATGAGGTGGCAGAGCACATTTTGAAATATCCGGGAATTGATCAGACGCTCGCGCATGGCGAAAACAAAGTGAGCGTGATTCTGGGAAATGGATTGCAGGTGGATGTGCGGCTGTTGGAAAAAGAGTGCTTTGGCGCCGCGCTTTTGTATTTCACCGGCTCGAAGGAACACAACGTGGTATTACGCGGTCGCGCGCGGGACATGGGCTGGACGTTGAACGAATACGCGCTGACCACTCTGAAGGGAGGAAGGTTTGTCGCGGGCAAGACGGAGAAGGATATCTACGAGAAGCTGCGGTTGGACTACGTCGAGCCGGAGCTGCGGGAGCATACCGGGGAAATTGACGCGGCGGAAAATCACCGTCTACCCACGCTATTAAAACTGGACGATATTCGCGGCGACGTACAAATGCATACCACCGCCTCCGATGGACGGAATTCGATCGAAGAAATGGGCAAAGCTGCCGCGCAACTGGGGTACGAGTACATCGCCCTGACGGACCATTCAAAAGCGGTCACCGTGGCGAATGGCATGGATGAAAGGCGCACGCTCGAGCAGATCAAGAAAATTCGCGCGGCGCAGGCGAAGGTGCCGGAGATCGGTTTGCTGGCGGGGATCGAGGTGGACATCCTCAAGAACGGCAAGCTGGACTTGGACGACGAAGTTCTGGCGCAACTGGACGTGGTCGTGGCGTCGGTGCATTCCTATATGAGCCTGGGACGCGGGGAAATGACCGAGCGGCTGCTTGCTGCGATTGAGAATCCTTACACGCAAATTATTGCGCATCCCACCGGACGGCTACTGCTGCGACGCGAAGCCTTCGACTACGAAATGGAGAAAATCCTGGAGGCGGCGAAAGAGCACGGCGTCGCGATGGAGTGCAACGCTTATCCCGACCGGCTGGATTTGAACGATGTCCATCTGCGGATGGCGAAGGAGCGCGGGGTAAAGATTGTGATTTCGACGGACTCACACTCGACTGCGAATTTGAGATTCATGAAGTATGGGGTGATTACCGCACGTCGAGCTTGGATCGAGAGGAACGAGGTGATCAATACCTTTCCTACTGACGAGTTTCTTGGGGCGCTGCGGGCGAAGCCAGGTGCGAGCAAGGTGGCTAAGCGAAAATCCGCCTAGATTACCGACTGCTTGCTCTCGGCTGATGGCAGGCCGACAGGTCCCGGGAACATTTATTGAGCGGCTTGCGTATCTCATCTTGGAACTGGGAACAGCGCCCGACGGTGCTGTGGCGCCGGTTGGATCGTGCGTGGTGGGAGCGAACGATGAAGCGAGTTGCGACTTTCTTGGTGGCTGCGGCAGGGGCGGGGGTTGTTGTGGGGACGGCCGCGGTGCCTGCGCGGGCGGATGAATGGTCGAAGGCCTACCAAGTGAACGGCCGCGCCGACCTGCGCGTGATGACCAGCGATGGCGACGTGACCGTCACCGGAGCGGATCAGAACCAGATTGACGCCCGGGTAACCACACAAGGCTGGAAGGTGGGGTCGAACGACGTGCAGGTCATCGAAAGCCAGAGCGGCAACAGTGTGTCTATCGAAGTGCGCGTGCCGCACTGGAATTGGTCGTTCTTTGGCGGGAGTCATAACCGGTCCGTGCGCGTGGAATTGCGGGTGCCGCGAGAACTTGCCCTGAATGTGCGCACCAGCGACGGCAATGTCACCGCGTCCGGCGTATCCGGCAAGATTGAATTCGATACGGGTGATGGCAACGTAACCGCGAACAGCGTTCGCGGAGACATACGAATGCACACAGGCGACGGGCACATCGACGGACACAGCTTGGATGGGTCGCTCGACGCGGACACGGGCGACGGAAACTTGCGAATTGACGGCCGATTCGATGCGCTCGCGCTGAAGACAGGCGACGGCAGCATCGACGCGCAAGTGGCGACCGGATCGAAAGTCGCGAACGGCTGGAATCTTCATTCCGGCGACGGACACATTACTTTGCGATTGCCGAGCGACCTGAATGCATACCTCGATGCGCACACCGGCGATGGCAGCATCACTCTGGATATTCCAGTCCAGGTTTCGGGATCGCTGAGCCATTCCGCCGTGCGCGGGAAACTGAATGCCGGCGGCGGCACGCTGGCGGTCACCTCGGGCGACGGATCAATTCACATCGAGAAATTGTAGGATGGAAGCGCGTCGTTACTGGACGGCGGCACGCCTGCCAGTTTGCACTGCCCTCTGCGGTCCTCTTTGCATTTCGCTGCATGCGTGATTCCCGCTCGCTTCGGTTCGACGTGCAAGGAAATTCCGCCGCAGTGTCGTCGGCAGACCACACCTGTTCGGTTGAGGCCTAGAGGGGCCTGCGAAGGACAATTGAGATGTTGCAGGGATTGCAGTTACGTCGAATGAGAGGATGGCACGTCGCATGCAATTCATTCGACGGTTCGGGTGGCGACGAGGATATATGATTCCATTCTGCATGTTGGGCGTTCTCGCAGTACTAGTATTTCTTTGCGTGTCGGATGGACTTGCCGTCAGCGTCCGCCGAAAATAAAGACGGCGAATTACGGCTCTGCCCACTTCCTCGAGCTTCTGAATTCCCTGCCCTCGTAGGTCCGATGAACACGTCTCAAATCCAATCCCACGGTCTTAAATTAATTTTCACTCTTAAGGGTTAGCGACCTGCGCGCCGGGATTCGATTTGCAAATCCTTGCGCGTTGCCGCATCATAAATCGTTTGTTCTGAATCGTTCGCCGCGCTGTGATGGTGGCGTCACAAACATCCACAGATAAATCGAGCCACAGACAGAAACGAGCGAGGGCTCGCGTTGCGCTGCAGGAAGCAATGAGCGGCGCGGCATTGGCTTTTTTCACAACTTCGAGACGAACTGGGGGAAATCGAATGCGCAGGCCTGTGAGTGTTGCTCCGCCAAAGGGAAAGCTGGGAGTGCTGACGCCGGGAATGGGCGCCGTGAGCACGACTTTTATGGCGGGGGTGGAATTGGTGCGGCGAGGTCAGGCTGCGCCGGTAGGCTCGTTGACCCAGATGGGAACGATCCGGTTGGGCAAGCGGACGGACGGGCGGACACCGAAAATTAAGGATTTCGTACAACTGGCGAAGCTGGACGACCTGGTTTTTGGAGGCTGGGATGTGTTCGCTGATGACGCGTACCAGGCTGCGGCGAAAGCCGGTGTGCTGGAAGCCAAGGACCTCTCCAAGGCCGAGAAATTCTTGAAGGGCATCAAGCCCATGAAGGCGGTCTTCGACCAGAACTACGTGAAAAACCTGCAGGGGCCCAACGTCAAGAAGGGCAAGACAAAAATGGATCTTGCCGAGCAATTGCGCGAGGACATCCGCGACTTCAAGAAGAAAAACAAGCTCGACCGGCTGGTGATGGTGTGGTGCGGGTCCACAGAAGTCTTCTTGAAGCCAGAAGACGTACACAAGGATTTGACGTCGTTCGAGAAGGCGATGAAGGCGAATCATCCGGCAATCGCGCCGTCCATGCTGTATGCCTATGCCGCGATCAGCGAAGGAGTGCCGTTCGCAAACGGCGCGCCGAATTTGACGGTGGATATCCCGGCGCTCGAGGATTACGCCAAATCCAAAAACGTGCCGATCGGCGGGAAAGATTTCAAGACCGGGCAAACTTTAATGAAGACCGTGCTGGCGCCCGGGTTCAAAGCGCGCATGCTGGGACTGAACGGCTGGTTCTCGACCAACATTCTGGGCAATCGCGACGGCGAAGTGCTCGACGACCCGGGCTCGTTCAAGACCAAGGAAGAATCAAAACTGGGCGCGCTGGAATATATTTTGCAGCCGAATTTGTATCCGGAACTCTATGGCAAGATCCACCACAAGGTGAGGATCAATTACTATCCTCCGCGCGGCGACAACAAAGAAGGCTGGGACAACATCGATATTTTCGGCTGGCTCGGCTATCCCATGCAGATCAAGGTGGATTTTCTGTGTCGCGACTCGATCCTGGCCGCGCCCATCGTGCTGGACCTGGCCATATTCTTCGATCTAGCGCAGCGCGCGGGAATGCGTGGCATTCAGGAGTGGCTAAGCTTTTATTTCAAGTCACCGATGTGCGCGAAAGAGCTTTATCCCGAGCATGATTTGTTCATTCAACTGATGAAGCTGAAGAATACTTTGCGCTGGATGATGGGCGAGGAGCTCATCACCCACTTGGGCGCTGAATACTACGATTAGAAGTTAAGGCGACACGCCGGCGGGTTCTGCACAAAATCAAAACGGCGGAGGGAGTGATTGTTCTCTCCGCCGTTTTTTGTTTCGAAATTTTAAAACTGGTTCCAGAGATACTGGTTGTAGACCTCGTGGTGATATTGGACCTCGGCGGCCTTGACGAAGGTGCCGAGTAAGCGTGCGCAGCGGTCGGCGGAAGCTTGCTTCAAATCGGCGTAGCGCGCTTTCACATCTTCCCCTAACAGCTTCGTCGTCCACGGTGCGTTCCGGAAATTATCAATCGCCGTATAGATGTTGTCCGGCAAGTACCGCTCGGCCTGACGCAGGTTCTTGATCTTCGAGGTATCTCCTTCCAGGCCTGACCGGAAAATCGAGTACATGACCATGTAGGGATTCGCGTCCGGCGAAACGGAACGAACCTCGACGCGCATGCTCTTTTCATTGCCGATCGGAATGCGAATCATCGAGCCGCGGTCGACCGGCGAAGCTTTAATCTGGTTCGGCGCTTCGAAGTGGGGATCGAGACGGCGATAGGCGTTGACGCTGGCGTTGAGCATCAAGCAAACATCGTTCGCGTGAGTGAGGATGCGATCTAGAAACGCCCAACCAACTTTACTGAGTTTTTCCTCGCCTTTGGGATCCCAGAAAAGATTCTTGCCGCCTTTGCTTACGGAAACATTGGTGTGCATGCCGCTGCCGTTGACGCCGACGACGGGCTTGGGCAGAAAGCTCGCAGTGAGGCCCATGTTGGTGGCGACCTGGCGGCAGATCAGTTTGTAAAGCTGAATCTGATCGGCTGCAGCGACAACTTCACCATAGCCGTAATTTATTTCAAATTGCGACGGCGCGACCTCGGGGTGATCTTTCTCGTTCTGGAAACCCATGGCGCGTTGCACTTCGGCGGTCGTATCAATGAAGTTGCGCAGCGGATCGCCGGGAAGAGAGTGATAGTAGCCGCCCGTGTTCACGTAATCGAACCTGCCGGTTTCAGAATAGTGTCGCTCGGCATCTGGGCCTTTGAACAGAAAGCCCTCGATCTCGTTGGCCGCGTTCAGCGTATAGCCTTCGTCCTTGAACTGCCGCTGCGCGAAGCCTTTTAGGGCCCCGCGAATGTCCGCGCTGTAAGGCGAGCCGTCTTTATCAATCACTTCGCCGAAGATCAGAACTTTGCCCGAGCCGAAAACGTCGGCGGGCCCCCAATAGAACGCGCTCCAATCCATTGCCAGGCGCAGGTCGCTTTCGCGCTGCGCCGTGAAGCCGCGAATCGAGGAGCCGTCGAACGTCAGGTTGTCCCAGCTCTTTACGAGAAATTTCTTGTCGTAGTCGAGCATGTGCAGGCGGCCTTCGAGGTCGCTGAAAAGCACGGTGACAGCCTTAATGCGCTTCTCGTCGGTGAGGTACTTGATGCGCTCTTCCTGAATCTTGTGCGGGGCGACGCGGTTTTTGCGTTGTTCCTTTGCCTTGAGGTTAAGCTCTTCGAGTTCGTCGTACGGAATCGCTAAAAAATTACGAAGTTCGGTTGCCATGAGCCTCCTTAAGATGGAATGCGTTGCGCATCACGGGCGCGTGCCGCCGTTTCAAAACACCGTAGAGTATCTTGACGCGCGCGCGAGGGTCAAATCCCAAAATGGCAATCAGGCTAATGAACTTTTTATCGAACTGATAAATGAAACTTTGGGACGTTCATCTTGCCGCCCCGGGCGCGAAAGGGCTGACCGCAGAGACGCAGAGATGGGCGCACCACCGTTTCCACGCCAACATTCGCCTGGAGCGCTTGGGGACCGTTAATGTTCGAAACGGCCGATTAGTTGGGCCTTGCCGAGAATGCGGCCCTTAATGGCCGCCTCTAACTGGGCTTTGGTGGCCCCCGCTTTGAGGCCAGTGCTCTTGTCCAACGCGTACAGCTTGAAAAAGTAATGGTGGACCATGCCATGCGGCGGGCATGGGCCGCTGTAGCCTATGTTGCCGTGAGAGTTTTTTCCCTGGAGCGACCCGTCCGTGAGCTTGGGGTCCTTGGCAACGCCTTCTGGCACTTTCCGCGTAGCGGCGGGAAGGTCATAGATCACCCAGTGGACCACGGTTTTGTTCGGTGCATCGGGGTCATCCATCACTAGCGCGAAGCCTTTGGTTGCCGCCGGAGGATCGTTCCACGCGAGCGCGGGGGAAACGTCCTCGCCATCGCAGGTGTATTTTGCTGGGATTGCAGCATCGGTTTCGAAGGAAGGACTGGTTAGCTGAAGCGAGTCGGTTGCCTGCTTGATGGCATCCTGAGTTGCGAGGTTGCGATCGGTGGCCGTGCTCGGTTGCGTCAGCGGCCAAACAAACGCGAGTAGAAAAACAATTATGGGTTGCGAATTAGAAGGTTTGGGCAGCGTCATTCCCACATGCTAAGTGGCGGCCACCGGGAAGGTCAAGAGACTCTGAGCTGACGACGGCCGGTTTATCCGATGCGCGGTCGTCGTGATGTGCTCTAACCCTTGCCTTTGATAGTGTTACCGTGGTACGTTGGTACCACAATGAAAACGGCGCGATCTCAAGACCAATTCGTAATCGAACGTGTACAGACCGGCGTGCGGATGGAGAAACGCCTGCTGAAAGTGCTCAAGGCGCTCGCTGAATTTCACGATTTGACTCTAGGTGACCTGCTCGAGGGCATCGTGTTGCACGCGTTCGATGGCAAGACGGCGTTTCAGAAGCCGTCAAGGAAACGAATCAAAGAGCTTAAGAGATTCTACGGACTGGATTTGGATTCGAGGGCCAGCCACCGGCTCACAGAAGCAGGCAAGCCGGGTGGACCGCGCAAGGCCCGCTCCGGAACGATGCCGCGAGGCACGGCGAAGGTGGCGAGCGTAGGCGCCACGAAAACAGCTAGCGGTCGAATCGTTCGAACTGCCGCCCACGAGCGGGCGACGAAAAGGAAACGCCACCAATGAGTGCCTCAGTGCACGATCGGGCGGTTCGAGTGTTGCGATGGGTTCTGGGCGTGGTCGTATTGTGGGAATCGTGCCTGTTCCTGCGCGCGACGATTCTGCGCGCTTACGGCGCCGGCCACGTTGGCGTTCATGGCTGGATCTTCCTGCTACTGGCAAGTGTGGAGATGGTGGCGGCGGCAATGTTTCTGGCACCGGCCGCCAGAGTTACGGGCGGCTACTTACTACTCGCTGTCTTCTTGTTTGCCGCGGCGTTTCACATTTTACACGGCGAATACAACGAGGTTGGCTGGCTGGCGGTGTACTCCGCAGCGGTCGTGGTTTGCTTAACGCATTAGGCGCGCGGACGCGAGGTTCGGTCATGACGGACGTAAGCATCGGCAGCGAGGACGAAGTTCTGATCGCGCAATTTGAGGACTGTTCCCTTCCCCTCGAGTGCTTTCATCACAGCGTCCACGTGCAAATAGTGTTTTTGTATCTGTGCCGATTCCCGGTTCTTGAGGTGCTTGCGCGTTTCCCGGCCGCTCTGACGAGGTATGCGGAGGCGCACGGAAAGAGCCGCTTGTACAACGAGACCATTACGTGGGCTTACATTTTCCTGATTCGCGAGAGGATGATTCGCGCGAAGCGGCCGCAGACGTGGGCGGAATTTCAAGCCGAAAATCAGGACCTTCTAAGTTGGAAGAGCAGCATTCTGAAGAAATATTATCGCACCGAAACCCTATCATCGGATCTCGCCAAAGGTACGTTTCTGTTTCCGGACAAGATTAGCGCCTACGTATAGATGGCGCACTACGCTGCGCCGCTACAAAATCACGGCCGGGAACGTAATGTCTGGGCGATGAACTTTGTGCTAAGGTTGTTGGTTTGAAAGTGAAGCGCTGAACCTGCGTTAGCGGACGTTTCGGATGCCTGGGAGAAATACGAAGCCATGAAGAATGCGTATAACGGCGTAGCTGTGCCATCCAGCGGCAAGGCCATTGATTTTGCCGGGCGGGCGTTTCATGTGCCCGATCGCCCGGTAATTCCGTTCATTGAGGGCGATGGCACCGGACGCGATATCTGGAAAGCTTCGCGGCGCGTGTTTGACGCGGCAGTTGAGAAGGCTTACGCCGGGAAACGAAAGATTGAGTGGCTGGAAGTGTTCGCGGGCGAAAAGGCTTTCCGGCAATTCAAGGAATGGCTGCCGCAGGATACGGTGGACGCTATTCGCGACTTTCGCGTCGCGATCAAGGGGCCGCTGACGACTCCGGTGGGCGGCGGAATCCGTTCGTTGAACGTGACGCTGCGGCAAGTGCTGGACCTGTACGCGTGCGTGCGGCCAGTACGGTACTTCACAGGCGTCCCTTCGCCGGTACGCGAGCCGGAGCGCATGAATGTGGTGATCTTCCGCGAAAACACGGAGGACGTGTACGCGGGAATCGAATGGCGCTCAGGCTCGATGGAAGTCAAGAAGTTGATTGATTTTCTGAACAACGAGATGCTCAAGGGCGTGTCGAAGAAAGTCCGCGAGGATTCCGGCGTCGGGATCAAGCCGATTTCGCCGACGGGGACGAAGCGGCTGGTGCGGCGGGCGATTGCACATGCGCTGGAAAACAAGCGCAACGTGGTGACGTTGGTGCACAAGGGGAACATTCAGAAGTTTACGGAAGGCGCGTTTCGCGACTGGGGCTATGAGCTGGCCACGCAGGAATTTCGCGAATACATTGTCACTGAACGCGAGAGCTGGATTCTCGACAACAAGGACAAGAACCCGAACATTACGGTGGAGCAGAACGCTGCGTCGATTGAACCCGGGCTGGATGAAGCGACCGACGATTTCAAGAAGCATATTTACGAGGAAGTTCGCCATACGATTGACGGCATCTACGCGTCGCACGGCAACGGCAAATGGAAGCATAAGATTTTGATCAACGACCGGATTGCAGATTCCGTCTTTCAGCAGGTTCTCACGCGCGCGGATGAGTACCAGGTGTTCGCGACACCGAATTTGAACGGAGATTATTTGTCTGACGCGTGCGCGGCGCAGGTAGGCGGCCTGGGGATGGCACCGGGCGCGAATATCGGCGACGGTTTTGGAGTATTCGAAGCGACGCACGGCACCGCGCCGAAATATGCGGATAAGGACGTGATCAACCCGAGCTCGGTGATGCTCTCCGGTGCGATGATGCTGGATTTCATGGGCTGGAAAGAGGCCGCGCGTCTGATCGAGGATGGCATTGCGCGGACGATTCAGCAGAAGCGCGTGACGTATGACCTGGAAAGATTGATGCCGGGTGCGAAGAAGCTGAAGACGTCCGAGTACGCGTCGGCGATTATCGAGAACATGCAGGCAGCGGTTGGTGCTACCGATTGAGTGCGCGGTCCTAGCCGCGGTCTTTTAGACCACCATGGTTGCTTGGAAAGGCGCGCATGCCGCATTGAAGTGCGCCGCTACAAATGCAGACCCTCCATTAGGCGTATGAGAACCCGATGGGACGAGGAGACGGAATGCGGAAGAAGGTGACGGTGGTAGGTGGAGGATTTGTGGGGTCGACGACGGCGCAGAGGATTCATGACGCTGGCCTCGCGGACGTGGTGCTTACGGACATTTTGGAAGGAGTGCCGGCAGGCAAGGCGCTGGATATGGCAGAGTCCGGACCCATTCTCGGGTCGGAGGCTCATGCATCAGGAATTTCCACGGCCACCGGCGACTACACTGGCACCGAGAACAGCGACATCATCGTGATCACGGCAGGATTTCCGCGCAAGCCAGGGATGAGCCGCGATGATCTTCTGAAGGCCAATTACGACGTGATCAAGGGCGTAGTGGAAGCGGTGGTGAAGCTTTCTCCCAATGCGATTCTGATCATCGTGACCAACCCGCTTGATGCGATGGCGCAGGCCGCCTTCAAGATCAGCAAATTGCCGAAGAGACGCGTGATCGGGATGGCCGGCGTGCTGGATTCGGCCCGCATGAGCACGTTTGTGGCGCGGGAACTGGGAGTATCGGTCGAGAACGTACATTCGTTCGTCCTCGGCGGGCACGGCGACGACATGGTGCCGCTCACGCGCTATTCGACCGTGGCGGGAATTCCCCTCCCTGAACTGATTTCAGCGGAAAAACTGGACGCGATTGTGACCCGCACGCGCAAGGGTGGCGCGGAAATTGTGAACTTGCTGAAGACTGGATCCGCTTACTACGCACCGTCGGCCGCGGTGGTCGAAATGGTAGAAGCAATTCTGAAGGACAAGAAGAAGATTTTGCCCTGCGCCGCGTATCTCGAAGGCGAGTACGGCATCAGCGGACTATTCGTAGGCGTGCCGGTGAAGCTCGGTGCGAAGGGTATCGAGCAGATTATCGAAATAAAGTTGCAGCCCGAGGAGAAGGCGGCGCTGGATAAGTCCTCGGCTTCGGTGCGCGAATTGGTGAATGTGCTGGGCGTTTAGCCAGATTCCGTGAAAACTCGCGATTTTTCTTTCAAGGCAGAGCGCAGCAAGCTGTTAGGCGCCCCTACGAGTGAGGTTTACGCGCGTTCCCAGGTTAGGCACGCGTTGCGGGCTTGCTGGTCGTCGATCGGTGTGAGTGCCAGGCGGTTGCCCGAGATTTCGTAGGCGCGCGTAAAATCTTTGCCGACGTCGCCGGGGCGCAGGCTTCCTTCCAGGTGGTGCGTGATGGTCCTCTTCTCCCAGTTCACTTCGTACGTGCCGTAATACGCGTAATAACTCTTGTAGGCGATCTGAACTTCTTTTGCGGTGGGAAAACCAGGACCTGACGAGAGATCTGGCCGCGGATTGCGCATGATTTGGACGGCGACGTGGCCGTCCGCGTCGTACATCAAAATTCCAATCGGGCGTTCGCCGAATAGCCGGGACTCGGACGAGGCGATGGATACCAGCCGCCAAGTGCCTACAAAGGGGTTCGAGTCGGACTGCTTGGAATCATAGACTGAAGCGCTATGGCTGGGGCTCTGGCGCTGGGTGGTACTCATGGTAGTGAGCCTTTCCGCGAACTGGCCCTGTTGTTGTGTACGACTGGATTCATCTGACGCGTCAACCCGGCTGAATTCAGTGCCGCTAACTCGCAAATATATATCCGCGCTGGCGCGAGGGCAAGTGACCAATCGGCGAAGGCTGGCCGTAGATTTCCAATCCGGCAACGTAGCCTCTGATAACATTAGTGTGGAGTCATCCATAGGCATGAAGCTCTTCGGATCACGAAAAGGCAGAAACTCGCGCGCGAAATCCAACGGCTCGCACGCAGAGGCACGTGCTTCTGATAGATCGAATGGCCCCGTTGGGGGCTTGGCCCGTGTGGCTCACCGGCTGACCAAAGATCTGGCCCGAGCCGAGCGGCTTGCCACCATGCTGGCGCATAGCCGGGCGGCAGGGGCTGTGGAAGTCGCCGACCTGCTCGCGGGCATGTACATTTATGATTGGGAACGACTCTCGCGTTACTGGCCCGAGCAGGATGCGATCGAGGAGTACTTGCAGCAGATCTGCAGAATCAGCCCGCAGCGCTGGCATCACTGGATTCAGTTTTACGACCAGCAGCGGCACGCCGATGAAAATCAAGGCAAATGGAAGTGGCTGCGGCCCGGCGCGGCTGCGGCTGCGGCTGCCGAGAAAGACGGCAAGCCGCTGGCGCGGTCTGCGGAACTTGCGGCTTTGCTGAAGAGCGCGGAGGAAATTGCCCCAGCGCACGATTCCCTGGAAGGTCGCTCGATTCCGATTTTGACGTGCGAGTGCGTTTTGTTTGCGATTGCCAAACGCACGGATTCGGAGATTGGACATCGCTTGGTGGCGTCCGGTTTGAACCTAGTTGAGTTGGAGCAGGCTGCACGAAATCCTCGGCACGCGCCGCTGCATTAACAAGCCCCGTGTGTCGTCCCGACCGCAGGGAGTATCTCTCTTTGAATTGGTTGATGCCGCTACGGAAGTTCAAATTATCAGTTTGAAGTTTGGCCAGAGCACGATCAGGGGAGCGGAGGGCTTGCGGCAGACGTACACGTGAACGTTGCGCTCGGCGACTCCGACGTACGGATTGGTTATGGTCGCAACGAGGGTCGATTCGCCGAAGTACTGTTTGTAGTCATCAGCGCGTTCGCCGAACAGAATAACGCACGAACCGGTGTACGAGCGGGGGCCCCAATCGTAATAGCTGTTGTGGCCGCTGATGGCCTTCGGCAGACCCAGGCTTGGGCCGTAGTGGTCAATTGCGCCGGCTTCCCCATAGTTCCCTGCCAGGATCGCGCAGTCCCGCTGTTCTGCCAGGGGCAAATCGTGATACGCGCGACCAATCTGCTCGGCCATATTCTCCCAGCCAAACATGTCCGCGTAGAGCTGCGGCAGGTCCGCGGTGGCGTCGCGCTCGGTTTTAACAGCATGCGCATACGGAACCATATTCGAATACTTTAAGAAAGTGTCCACCGGCAGAACGGGCACGCCGAAAGGAATCGTCAGGATTCCGACGATCACAAGCGAAACTGGGTATGCGACGGCGAGCCAACGCCGTTTAGGCGCAGAAAAGAATTTCTCGAGAGCGAGGCCGCCCGCCGCCATCAATATCGGATAAACAGGAAGCGCGTAATAGGATTTCCCGTCAAGGCCGATGAAAATAGCCATCACGATCAGATAGGCCCAGCCAAGGAAGCGAAAGCGCTTCCCTTCCGGCGACGCAAAATACCAGATTAGGCCCGCGAGCCAGGTCGGCAACGCCAACGGTTGCAGGAACAAAACTTGCTCGAACAAAAACTGAGTCGGGCTGATCTGGACGTTCTTGAATTCCTGCGCGTTGCGGACGACTTGAATCTGCGGCCAGCCGTGGCGCGCTTCCCAAAGCAAGTTCGGCAAAAAAATCGCGAGGGCGATGGCGCCGCCGATCCAAATCCATTTCGACCGGAAGAGGTGAGCTTGCCCCGAGAGCAGCAGTCCCAGCACCAGAGCGAAGCCGAAGACCAACGTGCTGTGTTTATTTTCGAGGCCGATACCGGCGATCGCCCCGAAGGCTAGCCACAACTTAGGAGAAGCGCCCTGGACGATCAGGATCGCGATCCAGGCACAGAGCAGCCAGAAGAACGGCTCAAACGCGTTCATGGAAAAGAAACTGTCGAAAGCAAGATAGGCGGGCGCGAGAAGAATCGCTGTGGCAGCCAGAAACTGCGCGAAAAGACCGCCGCCCAGATCGCGTGTTGCGCGGCCAGTGAGATACACAACTGCCGCGCCCACGATCGCAGGACGAAGACGCAACGCGAAAAGCGTGTAGCCCGACGAATGGCGAACGATCCAGGCGATCAGTGCGATCAGCGGAGGCTGGTCCACATAGCCCCAGGCGAGATGCTCGCCGCAGGCCATGTAATACAGCTCATCGCGGAAAAATCCGTAATGATTGATACCCGCGAACTGTATCAGCAGTTTGCCGAGAGCCAACGCCAGCAGCAGATATGTTGAGCTATGTTTCGATTCCCGCACGTCTTCAACTGATGGTTGCGGAGGTGATGCGATCGAGCTTCGGGAAATTCTTGTCGAGATAAGCCTTCCCCAACGCGGTGATGGAACCCTGGTCGGGGGATTCACCGTAGCCGCTGTGAATTTTCTTCACCACGTCCATGCCGGAGGTAACCTGGCCAAACGGCGCGAAGCCCATTTTGTCGAGCTGCGCGTTGTTGCCGGTGTTAATGAAGAGCTGCGTGGTGCGCGTGTCCTTGCCGGCGGTGGCGAAGGTGATGAAGCCGGGCTTGTTGCTTTGCGTGACGGGATCGTCCTTGAAATTCGATTTGCGCCAGACATTATTGACGGCGGGATCGGCGCTCAGGCCGAATTGGACTACGAATCCGGGGATGACGCGGAAGAAAGCAGCCTCGTCATAAAAGCCGTGCTTAACGAGATTGTAGAAGCGGTCCGCACCGAGCGGCGCCCATGCACGCGTGACTTGCACGGCGAAATCGCCCGCAGTGGTTTGGAACTTTACATTGAAATTATCGGGAGCTGTCTCTCTCAGATTGGCGGGCTCAAGCAAGGCTGGCTGCGTGGTCATGGTGAATCTCCCAAGGACCGTGAAGCTATGGTCCGGACGTGGATTTTTTGGACTGGCCGTCTTCCGGAGTCTATCGCAGAACTAGACCGTCACTCGTCGGCGCGGAAGGGGCAGCAGAATTTCTATTGTGGCTTCGCGGGCGGAGCCGCGGTCTTGTGAGCCGGCGTCGTGTGAACGGCCGGCGCAGGTGAAGTTACCGTGGCTGAGACAATACGGTCCAGCTTCGGGAAGTTTTTGTCGAGATAGGGTTTCCCTTGGGCGGTGATGGCGGCTTGATCCGGCGATTCACCGTAGGCGCTGTAAAGCTTCTGCACAACATCCATTCCAGTTGTCACTTGGCCAAATGCGGAAAATCCCATCGAATCCAGGCGCGTGTTGTCGCCCAAGTTGATAAAAAGCTGGGTGGTGCGCGTGTTGGCGCCGGCAGTGGCAAACGTAATATACCCGGCGTGATTGCTCTGTGTCACGGGATCGTCCTTGATGGACGCTTTCTCCCACACTTTGTTCAGCGCAGGATTGGCGTTCAGTCCGAATTGCACGACGAAGCCAGGAACGACACGAAAGAAAGCCGCATCAGTGAAGTAGGCGTGCTTGACGAGATTGTAAAACCTGTCAGCGCCCAGCGGGGCCCACGCGCGCGTCACTTGCACGACGAAATCACCCGCGGTCGTCTTAAACGTGACTTCGTATTGATCTGGGGCTTTGGCCGTCAGCGCCGCCGGATGGAACAGCGCGGGGTCGGTTCGCGGTGCAGTCGAATGCGCGCGGGTTGCAGCGGGCTTGGGTGGCGGAGTCGCCGATTGATCCTGAGCCGGAAGCACCACGGGTGATAACGCGACAATGAGAATGGCAGAAAGCCAGGGGCACAAGCGTTTCACAATTACCCTCCTAAAATTTGGTTTACTTGGAACTACTTCTGCGCCGCAGCTTCCACATCCTGCATCAGGCGCAAAGTATTGCCACCTAGAATTTTCCGGATGTCGCTCGCGGAGTAACCCTTGGCCAGCAGCGCATTGGTAATTTGCGGCAGACGCGAAGCGTCTTCCATGCCATAGGGCATGTCCGCGCCGTCGAAGTCAGAGCCGAGCCCCACATGATCCGCGCCGACCAGTTTCACGGCGTGATCGATGTGATTGATGATCTCGGTCCAGTCGACGCGCGGAAATTTGCCCTGCTCCACCATGTCGCGGACGATCTTATCGGCTTCAATCAACTGGCAAGCCTCATTATTGCCGCAACGCTTTTTGGATTCCGCTTCGATTTCCTTGCCCACCTGCGGGTTGTTTTTCTGTACGTCCTGAAATTGCTGGCTCAAGAAACCGACATGGTAGTTGATCTGTATCACGCCACCCTTGGCCGCCAGAGCCTTGATCATCTCGTCGGTCATGTTCCGCGGAGCATTGCATAGGGCGCGGCACGAAGAATGGGAAGCGATCACGGGAGCTGTGCTGGTTTTCAGAACATCGTAAAAAGTCTTATCCGAAACGTGCGAGACGTCCACCATCATGCCTAGTCGATTCATTTCGCGTACGACCTGCTTCCCTAAATCACTCAGGCCGTTGTGTGCGGGCTTGTCGGTTGAAGAATCGGCCCAATCGGTGTTGACCATGTGCGTCAGCGTCATATAGCGCACGCCGAGCGAATAGAACTTGTCCAGGTTGGCCAGCGAGTCGTTGATCATGTGGCCGCCCTCCACACCGATCAGGACAGCGATCTTGTCGTGGGCTTTGGCGGCGCGAATCTCACTTGCCGTCGTGCAAAGGACCAGGTCGTTTGGATGGCGCGCCACCGTTTCGCGGATGACGGCGATTTGGTCGAGCGCGCGCTGGACTGCTGTAGGACCGGTAGCCGTGCCGGGAATATAAATCGAGAAGAAAATGGCGCTCAGGCCGCCCTCGCGCATCCGCGGGATATCGATGCCGCCGTCGCCGTGCCGCGCGCCAAGATCAAATTTCGGGTCGAGCAGGCGCTGGGTGGTGTCGTCGTGCGTGTCAATAACGATGGAACTGAAATGAAGTTCGCGGGCCTGTGGCGAGACGCTGGATTCTGATGGGCCGATGGCAGTTGCGGGCGGCAAAAATCCTCCGAGTAAACAGCAAAATACTAACAAAAACACACGAACCATTCTTCCCCCGAATTTCCCTTGGAATTCTACGACACGTTCCGGTGAAACGAAAACGCGGAATCGGGCGCGGCTTGGTGCCACTTCTGCTGCAAGAACTTACCACAAAGTGCACCGAGAAAACCTTGAGAACACAGAGAAAATGACAAATCCGCTTCAGTCCTTGCCGGTGAAAAACGTCTTTACGGCGTGGAGCAGCACTTGGCCGTTCACCGCGGCCAGGGATTCGGTCAGCGGAATGCCTTTCGGGCAAACTTTCACACAGTTCTGCGCGTTGTCGCAGTCTTCGATCCCGCCAGGTCCCATCAGCGATTCAAGCCGCGCGCCCGCGTGCATTTCGCCGGTGGGATGCATGTTAAACAGGCGCACCTGGCTGACGATGGCCGCGCCCACGAAATGCGAATGTTCGTTTACCTTCGGGCAGATTTCCAGGCAATTTCCGCAGGTGATGCAGCGCGAAAGCGGATAGCCGATTTCCTGTTTTTCCGGCGCCATCCGCGGGCCGGGGCCGAGGTCGTAGGTGCCGTCAATCGGAATCCAGCACTTCGTGCGCTTCAAATCCTCGAACATGGAACTGCGATCCACCTGCAGATCGCGAATCAGCGGGAATTTCGTAAGCGGCTCGAGGCGGATCGGCTTTTCCAGATTGTCAACCAATGCGGAGCAGGCCTGGCGCGGCTTGCCGTTAATCAGCATCGCGCAAGCGCCGCAGACTTCTTCCAGGCAGTTGGCTTCGTAACTCACGGGCGTGGTTTCGCTGCCACCGCGGGTGTAGGGCTTTTCGGCAATGTCGCGCAGACAGGTAATGACGTTCAGGTGCGGGCGGTGGCGCAGCTCGAATTCTTCCCAGCGCACCGATTCATCCGGACGCTGCTGGCGCTTGATGCGCACGATGAAAGTTTTATCGGCCATGATGCCTCACTTTGCCCGTTACTGCCTTTCCCCGCACGCTATTTCGCCGCCGTGTATTTGCGTTCGCGCGGCGGGAGCAGAGATATGTCCACCGCTTCGTAATCGAGCCGGATGTTTCCGCCGTTGTAGCTAGCTATCGTCGTTTTAAGCCAATTCGCATCGTCGCGATTCGGAAACTCGGGCTTGTAATGGGCGCCGCGCGTTTCGTTGCGAGCAAGCGCGCCCAGGGTGATCACTTTTGCGAGGATGAGCATGTTACCCAGCTCCCGGACGAAATTCAAAGTCTGGTTGGCCCACTGGGTGCGGTCTTGCAAGTTGATGTGAGTGAAGCGCTCGCTCAGCTCGTCGATTTTGATGAGAGTTTTCTGCAGCGCGGCGTTGTAACGAATCACCGTGACGTTTTCGGTCATGATGTCGCCGAGTTCGCGCCAAATGGCGAGCGGATTTTCTGTGCCAGTGTGCTGATTCAGAAGAGCGTCCGAAATGTCTTGCTGGCGAACACGTTCGCGTTCGTACACGGCAGGCGGAGTGCTCTCGCAGCCCTGTTCCAGGCTGCGCGCGTAACGCACGGCCGCAGGCCCGGCGATGCCGCCGCCGTAAATGCAGGAGACCAACGAATTCGCGCCAAGGCGATTAGCGCCGTGATATTGGTATTCACATTCGCCCGCCGCGTAAATTCCCGGAACGTTGGTGGCTTGATTTTCGTTGTCCACCCAAAGGCCGCCCATCGTGTAATGCATCGCAGGGAAAACTTTCATGGGCTCGTTATAGGGATCGGTGCCCACGAATTTTTCGTAGATTTCGAGGATGCCTTCCAGTTTGCGTTCGAGGACTTCGCGTGGAATGTGCGTGACGTCCAGATAGACGGCGGGCTCGCCGGCGAGACCCATCTTCATTTCGTACACCACTTTGTGAATGGCGCGGGTGGCGACGTCGCGTGGGACCAGGTTGCCGTATTTCGGATACCATTCCTCAAGGAAGTAAAAACGTTCGTTTTCGGGAATCTGTTTCGCCGGCCGCGGGTCTTGTGGCGTCTTGGGTACCCAGACGCGGCCGCCCTCACCGCGAGCCGATTCGCTCATCAGGCGGCATTTGTCTTCGCCCGGTATCGCGGTGGGATGCACTTGGATGAATTCGCCGTTAGCATAGTAAACGCCCTGCTGAAAAAGCGCGGATTGCGCCGAGCCGGTGCACACGACGGAGTTGGTGGAGCGGCCAAAAACAGCGCCGATGCCGCCCGTGCAGAAGATCGCGGCGTCGCAGGGGAACGTCTTGATCTCCATGGTTTTCAAATCCATGGCGCAGATGCCGCGGCATACGCCGCCGTCGTCGAGAACGGCTGAAAGAAACGTCCATCCTTCGAACTTCTTCACCTTATCTTCGGATTCGTAGCGGCGAACTTGCTCATCGAGCGCGTACAGCAACTGTTGGCCGGTGGTCGCTCCGGCAAAGGCGGTGCGGTGGTAAAGGGTGCCGCCAAAGCGCCTGAAATCGAGCAGGCCTTCCGGGGTGCGGTTGAACATCACGCCCATGCGGTCGAGCAAGTCAATGATCGCCGGAGCGGCCTCGCACATACCCTTCACGAGACCCTGATTCGCCAGGAAATCCCCGCCATAAATCGTGTCGTCGAAATGTTTCCAGGTGGAATCGCCTTCGCCCTTTAAATTTTTCGCGGCGTTGATGCCGCCCTGCGCGCAGACGGAATGGGACCGTTTCACGGGGACAATCGAGAAAAGATCAACGGGCACGCCCGATTCGGCTACGCGAATTGCGGCCATCAACCCGGCAAGCCCACCGCCGACGATGATGATTTTGGGCCGCCTCATTGCACGTACCCCCCGAGCGGAAACCAGGCGTAGTGCAAGCCAACGACGATAGCGACACCCGCAACTGTGAACGCGATCGCGACAGCAGCCCCGACCCAGCCTGCCACGCGCTGCGCGTTCGCGCTGACCGCAATTCCCCACTTGCAGGCGAAATTCCAGAGGCCGTTACCCAGGTGGAAAGACGAAGCGGTCACGCCGACGATGTAAAACGCCACGTACCAGGGATTCATCATGTTGCGCTGCACGTCGGCATAGGAGGTGACGCCGTGGCCGAGAAAGCGCTCGGTGTACAAGTGCCAGCCAATGAAGATGAAGGCGATGATCCCAGTCCAGCGCTGCAAAACGTAAAGCCAGTTGGCCATCCAGGGATGCCCGAGCGCGTTGGACTTCCCTTTCCACCAGATGTAAATGCCATAAAGGCCGTGGAAGAGGATGGGGATGAAAAGAACGCAGGTTTCGACGATGATGCGCCAGGGAATCTGCTGCAGCTCCTCGGAAACCTGGTTATATTTACCGACGCTTACGAGCGCGTAACTATTGGACCAGAAATGTTCGGCTAAGAAGGCTCCAATTGGTATTACGCCGCTGAGGGACTGCAGTTTGTCGAGGATGTAACTCGTTCTGGAATCAACCGCTGCAACCGGCATGCACTCTCCGAGCTTGAATCATGCGAACCGACCGAAGTTTTAGTATATGCAGCGGCGAAGAAGTTTGCAAGACGGCGGAGCGGAGAGCTTTTAATCGCTCCCGTCACATTTGTGTTGAAGGCTTCGCCGTTACGTCGGGCCTGATTCGACGTTTTTCGAACCTTCTTGCGAGGGGGCGTTGCCCCAGAAGTCGGGTGCCGGGTAGATGAATTCAATCCCAACTTGAGTCTTGCCCATAAAATTCTGGCCCATCGAAGTGACGCGACAGAGCAACTCCTCCTTGCTCTTCGAATTCTCAATCCGGATTATCTGATTCACTGCCACCTCGGTGGCCAGGAGTATCAACGCGCCGTGAGAATTCACAATTATGGTGTGCGTCACTTCCGACACAGTTTGCCGGTTACTATTCTGCATACGTACCTGTATCGGAACCCGCATTTTCACACGTTTGCTGCGGCGACGATTCCGCGGATCAGTCGCTGTCGGGGTGTTCACCGCGCAACCCTATCAAATCTCCACTCGGTTCTCAACGGCCCTCGCTGCACGTGCGCTACTCGGCAGCTACCCTTTGGAAACAGCTAAATCATTGTGCGGACAGGGCTTTTTGAACCCCATGCTAGACTGCCGTGAAAGAGAACGCCGTCACATGTCCAGCGAGCACATTAATGACTTGAAGAAGTGGGTGGGGGAGCTCGTCCGCCAGAGCACGGACGGCCAGTTCGTGGGACTGAACCGTGTGGTGGACATGATTAGCAAAAATTTCGCGGTGCAAGCACATGAAGTCGCGATTTTGGTGATCACTGCGGACGACCGGTTCCTCAGGTTCGTGGTGCCGGAAAAACTGCGGGAGATGGGTCAGATTCCGCTGACTAGCACGAATTCGCTGGCCGCGCGCACCGTGCGCGAAAAGCGGTCCGAGGTGATCAATCATTTCGCGGTGGTGCCACATTCGTCGGTGTTTGAGGCCGTACCGATCGTCGAGGAACAGCGCGGCGAAGCAATCCAAAAGATCATGAGCGCACCGATCGTCCAGGAACGCAAGGTTTCGGGAGTAATTCAGATCTCGCGGAAGGGTCGAACGGCGGCCGATGCGGGAGCGGACTTCACGCATCCTCAGTTACGGGAGCTCAAAACAGTCGCCGACGTGCTCGGCCCATGCGTTCCATTGCTCGCCAGAGCTTAGCCACGTTGCGCCTTTAGCTTTGGCCGCAGCCAGCCAGCAACTGCACTTGACTGACAAACACCGAAACTTTTCAGACCGTTATGGGTTATACACTGCCGAGGGCAACTCGGCTCCGGATAAGTTCCGGTTCGCCTCGCGTGGCGTAACAGTTCCGATTGAGCAGGTAGACCGGGCAGCCATTTTCGGAGTTGCGCATCGAATATGCTAGCAAGGAAGACGGAGGCAAATGGCATGAATCCGAAGATTCACAGAATTTGGAACCGCAAGGCGGTGGGCGCTCTTGCGCTTGGCGTACTGCTGAGCGGCGCTCCCCTGTTGGCGCAGCAGGATCAGCAATCACAACCCGCGCAACCCGATCCGTCCGCGCCTCCTGCACAGCAGGATCAGCAAGGTCAGCCGGCACCGCCGCCTCAGCAAGACCAGCCGATGCAGCAGCAACAGCAGCCACAGGATCAACAGTCGCAGCCGGGTGAACCGGCTGGACCGCAAAATCAAGCGCCGCCACCAGTTCAAGAGAATCCCCCTGCACCTCCTGCGCAACGTCCCGTTGTGCCCGGCGCTCTTACCCTGCCAGCCGGAACGGTTATTCAGATCCGCACAAACGATTGGCTGTCGAGCGACCGCAATCACAAGGGCGATGAATTCACGGCGACCTTGGCCCAGCCGATCATTGTTGACGGTTGGGTAGTGATGCGGCGAGGACAGACCGTGGTCGGGCAAGTAACCGATGCTCAAAAGGCCGGGCGCGTGAAGGGCGTGTCCAAGCTGCAATTGGATTTGAACCAACTCACATTGGTAGATGGTCAACTGGTGCCGGTGCAAACGACTCTATTGAACGCTTCCGCCGGGACCTCGAACGGCCGTGACGCAGCGGCGGTCGGTGTGACGACTGGTGCGGGTGCGGCGATCGGTGCGGCCGCAGCAGGCGGTTCTGGCGCGGCGATCGGAGCTGGCGCTGGATTTGTCGCGGGCATCGCGGGAGTTTTACTCACTCGCGGTAAACCTACGGTTATTCCACCGGAAGATGTTTTGACCTTCCGGCTGGAAGGTCCCGTGACGTTTTCCACCGAACGAGGGCAGATGGCGTTCCGCCCAGTGACCCAACAGGATTACGCGCAGAAGGCGCGTCCCGCAGTTCGTCCGCGACTCGTGCGTCCTTACCCGCCGCCCTATGGGTATTATCCGTATCCGTGCTGCGCTTACTACCCGGCGGTTGGGTTTTACTACGGCCGCAGGTGGGGATGGTAAAACTGCCGATGAACCACTTCAAGCATTCAGCAGACACCGCAACGAGAGGGGGGCTCGATTTCACGAGTCCCCTTTTTATTCTAGGCTGCGACGCAAATTTCTCCCATCGCGCACGTGACCAGAATGATTTCGGCGTGGCAAACAGCCGGCACCAGCCTCCTTGGACTGAATTTAACGAAACTGTAATAAAGGGCTCTCTTCGTGGGCGCGTACATCGCAAGTAGTTACGTTGCAACGCTGAAAAAGATTGACATCAGTCCGTGTGCTTGTTAATTTTCGTTGCGCGCAGAAATTTTTCCTTTGCGCACAATGGAGGCACCGCAGCTCGGTACCGCTCATGGCGTTCGTCGCGAAAAAAATTTTCCTCACCAAGGGAGTCGGAAAACATCGCGAGCGCCTATCGAGCTTTGAGCTCGCGTTGCGCAACGCCGGAATCGCTGCCTGTAATATCGTTCGGGTTTCCTCGATTTTTCCTCCGTACTGCAAGCTGATTTCCCGCAGCGAAGGTTTGAAGCACATCAAGCCGGGCCAAGTCGCGTTCACGGTAATCAGCGAAAATCAGACGCGCGAACCGCACCGCTTGATTGCAGCCGGCGTGGGACTCGCGTTGCCCGCCGATAAATCCATGTTTGGATATTTGTCCGAGCATCATTCGTTTGGCGAAAGCGAAGAAATTGCGGGCGAGTACACCGAAGAACTCGCCGCGGAAATGCTGGCAACCACTTTGAACGTGGAATTTGATCCGGATTTGTCGTGGGACGAAAAAAAGGAAGTTTACCGTATCTCGAATAAAATCGTCCGCACCATGAACATCACGCAGTCCGCGGTCGGCGATAAGCGCGGATTGTGGACGACGGTGCTAGCCGCCGCAATTCTGATCGGCGAAGACGATTAGCAAGTCCACCCCGCCTATAATCTCCCGTCTCCACGACTTTCAATACAATCGCAATTTATAGGGAGTGCGGCGGCTTGCCGCCGCTTTTGCGATGCAGGAAATGCCGCCTCATTTACGCTGAGCCGGATTATTTTTGGCAGGCTTCGCCCCATCTTTGTAGCGATAACCGAGGCGCTCGAGCACTGCGCCGACGATCAGCGGCAGAGCGACGGTGGCATCATCGAGTACCTCGGCGAATCGGCCGCCTTCTTCGAGCGGCACAAATTTTCCCCACGACACCGCTTCTGTGTAGGTGCTGCCGGATAGCCCGCCCCAATTCACAGGTTCGGGACAGATGCGCAAGCCGTAGTTGTAGCGCTTGAGCGGAATTTTTTCGTACCCACGGCGCGCGAGCAGCTCAGCGTACACGCCAAATTGCTGTGCCCAGTTGCGCGGCACTCCACCGCCAATGGTCATGATGCCCATGCGTTTTGTTGCGAGCATCGTGGTGGCGTAATGCTCGAAATCGAGAAACGGGTCGAAACGCAGCGGAGGCTTCCCTTCCTTCTTCCGTTGGCGTTGATATAAAGCGAAATCAATTCCAAGCTCAGAATCGGTGAACGCCGGAACGAAGACCGGAACGTTGTGCTCGACGCAGGATTTCAGGATTCCGCGGCCTTTAGCATGACGCGCCAGATACTCGCCGATGCGCTGATTCAGTTTCCAACTGCAAGCAATTTCGTCGTCGGGCCAACGCTGGAGAACGTGGTCCACCACTTCTTCCACTGCATCGAGATTGACCTCAGGCTCCAGCGAATCATAAACGCGGTTGTAGCCGGCCAGGAAGAGCTCGTTATCGTCCATTTTCGGGTCGTAACGGAAATGCGAGCGGCCGGTGGCTTCCACCAGACCGTGAGCCATCAGCGCTCCGGTAGAAACGATGGCCTTCACGATGCCGGATTCCACCAAATCGCAAAAAACCAATCCCATTTTGCCGACGGTGAGCGCGCCCGAAAGGGTCATTACGATGAAGCAATCCTTGTCGCGGGCCATCGCTTCCAGCACGTCCGCCGCGTCACCAATTTGACGCGCGGTGTAAGCGGTCTGACCCATCGCGCGGACCATCTCGTCAATGGTGCGAATGCTCGAAAGATCCAGCGGATAAATCGGAGTGAGACGATCCTCGACGGGATCGTGCAAGATTCGCCCCGTTGCGCCCTTTTTCTTTGCCATTCAGCTTCCTCGCAGGTAATGTATGTTTCCCAAGAGGCTCGGGAGCGCGGAATCGCGCGCGTGTGCGCATCATTGATATTACAAATGCGCGCGCGGCGAAAGAAAAATCTCAAGTTCAATTCAGGAGCTCGCACCGAACATGTCGCGATACACGCCCATGCCGCCGCAGAATTTCGGCGGACTTCCCGAGGAATTTTCGAAGTATGAGACGGCGCGCGCGGTAATTTTTCCCGTGCCTCTGGAGCGCACGGCAACCTATGAGCGCGGGACACGCAATGGTCCCTCGGCGATTCTGGAAGCCAGCCGCCACATGGAGCTTTACGACGAGGAATTGGAACTCGATCCCAGCCAACACATCGGAATCGCCACTTGGCCTCCGATTGACACGATGGACGGCACGTTCGAGGAAGTACTGAGCGAACTTTACACCGCGCAACTGGAATTGCTGGACGCCGGAAAATTTCCCGTGGCGCTGGGCGGCGAACATTCGCTTACCCCCCCACTGGTTTCGGCCACCGTGAAAAAATTCAAGGACCTTTGCGTGCTGCACATCGGCGCGCACGCCGAAATGCGCAATGAATTCCAGGGTAATCCGGGCAGCCACGTGTGCACGATGCGGCGCGTGGTGGAAATGTGTCCCGCGGTGCAGGTGGGCGTGCGTTCGCTTTCTGAAGAAGAATCAAAAGTGCTGCCGAAATTGCCCACCAAGGTTTACTGGTCGAAGGATATCGTGCGCGCACCCGTGAAAGCGTGGATTGCGAAGGTGCTGGAGGACTTGGGGCCGCGCGTGTACCTCACCGTGAACGTGGACGGGTTCGATTCTTCGATTGTTTCGGCTACCGGCGCGCCGGAACCCGGCGGTCTGGATTGGTATCAAGTGACTTCGCTGATCCGCGCCGTGGCGGATCACAAAAAAATCGTGGCGATGGATGTGGCCGAGCTTTCGCCGCGCCCGCGCGACCACGCCTCCGATTTTCTCGCCGCCAAGCTAATCTATAAGACTTTAGGGTATATTTTTTGTCAGGCGTAATTTTCGGAGGATGGACTTATATGACTGCACTCGCAGCCTTGTATCAGCGCACTCCTACGACAGAGCATGACTGGATTGTTTACATTGAGACTCACGGAATCATCTGGTGGATCCTCATCGGCCTGATCGCCGGATGGCTAGCGGGAACGATCGCGCGCGGCCGTGGATTTGGCTGCATCACCGACGTGATTCTTGGTTTGGTCGGCGCGGTAATCGGTGGCTGGATATTCTCAAGGCTGGGAATCGCGACGTTCGGATTTTTGGGCAGCCTAGCAGCCGCCACAGTGGGCGCGGTCTTGCTTGTGGCCGTTGCGCGACTCTTCGCAGGTGGCGGAAGAGAGTAACGCCGCGCGCCCCCCCCCAGGAGCATCGCAACCCGAACAACCTGGCGCGATTTATATCGGGTGCGGGAATTTGCTCCCGCCTTGTGCAAGGCCAGGTTTGCCTCGCCGGAGTTGCCGTCGCACGAATCGCACCCCCTCGCAGGAAATTCCGTCCTGGGCTGCAATCGCAAGGCGGCGGCAAGCCGCCGCACTCCATATGATTTTGCGCTTCGAGACCATACGCGCCGTTGCTCCCTCTCGTTTGTGAATGTGATACGATTACGCGAGACTGAGCAACGAGACGCTGCGTAGCACACACTTGAGCCGACCTTCATTTGCGGGCACCGCGGCCGCTGCAGGAAATACCTTTGAATGAGCTGAGCGAGAAAGCCGGAAATATAAATTGAGCCAACCATCGTTGTGGGCCATTCCGCTGGGCGGACTGGGCGAGTTCGGTATGAACATGCTCGCGCTGCGCATCGGCGACGACATTATTGTGATTGACGCGGGATTGATGTTTCCCGAGCAAGAACTACTGGGCGTGGACATCGTCATCCCGGACATCACCTACTTGAAGCAGAACAAGCGCATGGTGCGGGCGATCGTCTTGACGCACGCGCACGAAGACCACATCGGCGCAATTCCCTACTTGCTGGGCGATTTGAACGTTCCGATCTACGGTACGGAATTCACACTGGCGATCGTGCGCAAAAAGCTCGAAGAGCATGCGCTGCTGGACAAAGCCAAGCTGAATGAAGTGAAGGCCGGACAAACCACCACGCTCGGGCCGTTTTCGATTGAATACCTGCACGTTACGCACAGCACGATCGATTGCGTCGCGCTTGCGATCCGCACGCCCGTGGGCGTAGTTATTCACACGGGCGACTTCAAAATCGATCACACGCCGGTCGATGGCAAGCCGTTTGACATGCACGCGTTCGGACGCTACGGCCAGGGAGGCGTGCTGGCGCTTTTCAGCGACAGCACGAACGTCGAGCGGCCGGGATTTACGCCATCGGAGCGCGCCGTAGTGGTGCGTCTGGAAGAATTATTTCGCGCTGCGCCAGGAAAGGTTGTCGTCTCGTGTTTTTCGAGTTCCGTACACCGCGTACAGCAAGTAATTGATATTGCGCGCTTGGTGGGCCGCAAGATCGGCTTCGTTGGGCGCAGCATGGTGGATAACGTCGAGATCGCTCATGGTCTCGGCAAGCTGCGCGTGCCGGACGGCAGCGTGGTGCGCCCGCAAGACATTCGCACTTTCGACCCACAAAGGCTGGTGGTTCTAGCCAGCGGAACGCAGGCCGAGCCGCTTTCGGCGCTTTCGCGCATAGCCGTCGATAACCACCGGCTCTTGAGCATCGCGGAAAACGATACGGTAATTTTGTCGTCGCGCATCATCCCCGGAAACGAAAAAGCGATTTTCCGGATGATTGACCATTTCTTCCGCCGCCGCGTTTTGGTGTATTACGAGGGCGGCCGCTCGGCGCCGATTCACGTCTCCGGACACGCCAGCCAGGAAGAAATGAAAATCCTGCTGCAACTGGTGCGACCGAAATATTTCATTCCGATTCACGGCGAATACCGGCAGCTGTTTCGTCATGCGGCGCTTGCCGAACAATTGGGCGCAGTTGGCAGCCAGATATTTTTGCTGGAGAGCGGACAGCCAGTGGAATTCACGGCGGATGGTACCGCGCACCGGCGCGAACCCGTCACCGCCGGGCGCGTGCTGGTAGATTCCGGGTCGCTCGAAGAAATCGAAGAGGTGGTGATTCGCGACCGGCGGCACTTATCGGAAGACGGGGTCGTGGTGCCCATCATGGTCATCAACAAGCACACCGGGCGCATGGAAACTCCGCCGGAAATCGTGACGCGCGGATTCTTGCCGTCCGAAGATGGCGCCGAAATCCTGACTTCCGCGCGCGAGATCATTTTGCGCACGATCGAACAATCCACGCAGGAAGAAAAGACGGACTGGAGTGTGATCAAGGAAAAAATTCGCGCCGACCTGAAGCGTTTCCTCAACAAGCAGACGGCGAAGCGCCCACTCATACTGCCGGTGATCCTGGAGGTATAGACCTCCGGCTGTGAACATCACTCTTAGGAACAATACGCCCGAGGATTTCGAGACTCTTCACGAAATCGATCACCTTTGTTATGAAGAAGAGGTCGCCTACTCAAAGCGCGAGTTGCGCGCCTATCTGCGATTTCGCGGCTCTGAGTGCGTGGTGGCCGAAGTGAATGGCGAGGTTGCCGGGTTTTGCATCAGCGCGCACCAGCACGAACGCGGTTACATCGTAACGATTGACGTGTTGCCGCAATTCCGGCGCCTGCATGTCGGCACGGCACTGCTGAAAGAAATCGAACGCAGATTGGTGGAAAACGGCGTTCGCGAAATAGCGCTGGAGACGGCGACGGACAATCAATCGGCGGTCTCGTTTTGGAACAAACATGGATATCGCAGCCGTGGCGTTCGAGAAAATTACTATCCCAATGGACGCGACGCTTTCGCGATGGTCAAGCTTTTCGACTGATGCCGCACAACCGCGTTGGGTGCGCAGTCGCTCTGGCGCTCCGGGCGATCACGATTTGAAATCACTGGCACTAATGAAAGTGGGGTTACCCTGATGTGGTTTTTGCACGTAATTCTTCTGGCGATAGTGCAGGGCCTGGCTGAACTGCTACCTGTTTCGAGTTCGGCGCACGTGATCGTCGCCGAACGGCTGATGGGAATGGACGCAACCGCGCCGACTAGCACCTTGCTGCTGGTAATGCTCCATACGGGGACGATGCTGGCTGTCATCGTCTATTTCTGGGGGCGCTGGCGGCGTGCTTTCTTTCAGAATGCTGCTGATTTTAAACAATTTGTTATTGCGCTGACCCTAGCCACGGCGGTAACCGGCATCATCGGCTACGGGTTGATCAAGGCAATCGAAAAATTTGCGTTTCCCGGTAAGCCGCACGCGTGGGTGGAAGAACTGTTGTTTGGACGTCTCGACCTGATCGCCGCGGCGCTGGCTGCAGCGGGAGTCCTGATTTTGGTCGCCGGCCTGACGGAAAAACGCTCTCGCGCGGGGCAAACGCCAGCGACGCAAATGAACACCAAGCAGGCATTTTGGATCGGCGCATTGCAAGGGCTGTGCCTGCCGTTTCGCGGATTTTCCCGGTCTGGCGCGACCATCTCGACCGGCATGTTAACGGGTGTGCAGAAAGCGCGAGCCGAAGATTTCAGTTTCGCGCTGGCAGTGATTCTTACTCCCCCGGCGATCACGCGCGAGCTTTGGCGGCTGCATCAAACAGACCACACCGGACTGGCGACGAGCCTGGGGCCCGGCATGGTTGGCGCGTTGTTTGCGTTTTTGGCCGGCCTGCTTGCGCTGAAATGGTTGAGCCGCTGGCTGGAAACCGGGCGCTGGTATCTGTTCGGCATCTATTGCCTTGTGGCGTCTGTCGTCGTGGCCCTGCTCTATCGCGCGGGCTACTGAGCTAAGGATTTCGAGCCGGGCATCGGGTTTGTTATCAGTGCGGAACGGCCTCGCAATTACATCTCCCATCCGCGACCTGCTTTGGTATAGTCTTGTGGTTGCCCGCGTTCCTCCCACTGGGCTCCGCGCGATAGCGCCGGCGCAACCCAGGTTCTACGCGGCGGCCTTCCCCTAGTTGTATCTGCTCCGCCTGACGGACGCCACGTAGCAAGTCCCAGGGCGACCTTTGTCCGGAGAGCCAGGACATAGTGTTGGTCCTTCGTCGCGCGCGCCCGTGTTGGCCGCGTGGTCGAGGGTTAAGGGGAGATAGCCTTGCGCATCTTGACGCCTAGCGATAACAAACGCATCAACGAACTCATTGGGTTCGTCGGGTTAAGCCTGGCAGTTCTGCTCACGCTCAGCCTGTTGTCCTATTCACCGCATGACGCGTCGTTCAATGTTTCCGCGCCTGCGCCCGGAGCGGGGCCTGCTCGGAACTGGATTGGACCCGTCGGCGCGCACATGGCAGATCTTCTTTTTCAGTTTTGCGGCTTCGCGGCGTTTCTGTTTCCCGTCGGAATGTTTTTGGTGGCGATGAAGTGGTTCCGCAGCCAGTTGTTGGACGCGCCGGTGGCGAAAGTGATTGGATTCACCATGCTGCTGGCTTCTCTTTCATCGGAGTTGGTGCTGGTTCACGTGATGCCAGACGTGCGCGGCGCGCTGCCTCCCGGCGGACTGCTGGGAACAATTCTCGCCGGGGGTTTGCGCGCGGCATTCAATCCCGTGGGCGCAAATCTGGTTTCGATGGTCACGCTACTGACGGCTCTGTTTCTCACCACAAGCTTTTCCTTCCGCGCGGCTGTGCATTGGCTGAAGAAACCGATGGCGAGCGACGGATACGTAGGCCAATTCCTTGCGCGCATAAAAGATTGGCGCGAGGCGCGCGAATCGGACCGTCTGCGCAAGCGCGTCGAGGAGATCAAAATTGCCGGACGTCCTCCGGTGCAGCAGCAACGCGTTTCTAGGAAGGAACTCGCGCAGGATGAGGACGAAGAAGAAGAGGAAGACGAGGAACCAACAGTGGAGGTGCGCCGCGGCGGGCCAGCCGTGATCAAATTCCACGAAGATGAGCCGGCGACCGCCCCGCCCTCGAAAAAGAAATCGTCCGAGCCGAAGATTTCTCTCGGCAAGACAAATTACAAGTTGCCTTCGCCTTCGCTGCTCGGCAGCGCCGAGCGCGGAGAGAAAATGGATGAGTCCGAGCTGAAAGAACGCGCCCGCGCCATCGAACAGAAGTGCATGGAGTTTGATATTGGCGGGCGCGTCACGCAGATCAATCCCGGACCCGTGGTCACAACTTTCGAATTCAAGCCTGAGGCTGGCATCAAATATAGCCGCATCACCGGTCTGGGCGACGATTTGTGTTTGGCGCTACAAGCGGAATCCATTCTGATCGAGCGCATCCCCGGCAAATCTACCGTGGGCATTGAAGTGCCCAACGTGCATCGCGAGACGATTGCCTTGCGCGACGTGGTGGAATCGCCAGAATTCAGTCATTCGCCTTCGAAGTTGACGCTGCCCTTCGGCAAGGACCTGATAGGGCGCATCCGCGCTGGCGACCTGACCCAAATGCCGCACTTGCTCATCGCCGGGTCCACCGGAACCGGCAAGAGCGTTTTCCTCAATTCCCTGCTGATGGGCATGCTGTTCAAATCCACGCCTGACGAATTGAAACTGGTCCTGATTGATCCTAAACAGCTCGAAATGGGACTCTATGCGGATATTCCGCACTTGTTCACGCCAGTGGTGACGAATCCGAAAGTGGCAGCGAACGTCATGCGCAACGCTACACGCGAAATGGAGCGGCGGCTGAAGCTGCTCGCAGCCCGCGGCGTGCGCAATATTGACCAGTACAATCGGACATTCGAGAAGGGCCAATCGCTTTCGCTATTCGATGGCGCCGAGGAAGACGAGCACAAACCTCTTCCCTACATGGTGATCGTCATTGACGAATTGGCCGACCTGATGATGGTGGACACAAATGGAGTCGAGGAATCCATCACGCGCTTGGCGCAAATGGCGCGGGCCGTAGGCATCCACTTGATCCTGGCGACGCAAAGGCCGTCGGTGGATGTCATTACCGGATTGATCAAGGCGAACTTCCCCGCGCGCATTTCATTCCGCGTCGCCAGCAAGGTGGACTCGCGCACAATTCTCGACGCCAACGGCTCGGAATCTCTACTGGGCAAGGGCGACATGCTCTACTTGCCGGCCGGATCTTCGCGCTTGCATCGCATCCATGGGCCATACGTCAACGAGCGCGAAGTGGAAGCGGTCTGCGATTTCTGGCGCGATCAGGCACAGGCCATTTACAACGAAGAAATGCTCAAACCTCCGAAGGACGAGAACGCCACGGGCGAAGGCCCCTCGGGTGCAGCCGGAGGCGAGGGCGGCGAGGAAGTGGACGACGAGCTTTACCAGGATGCGGTTCGCGTGGTGTGCGACATGGGCCGCGCGTCAACCTCGACCTTGCAACGCCGCCTGCGCATCGGCTACGGCCGCGCCGCGCGTCTGATTGACTTGATGGAGAAGGACGGCATCGTCGGCCCAGCTGACGGCTCCAAGGCGCGGGAAGTCCTCAAGAACAGGAATTGGATGAAGGAGTACGACGATTCAGTGAAGTAACCACCTGCAGGGACCCTCACGTTTTTCTGCATTTTGCGGGCTGCAGGCCGTGGTCCGCAGCGAAATTTACGTTTCGATGTAGAGTATTTTCGTTTGTCACACCGCAGAAATTTCCGTAGAATTATTGGACCCACCGGTGCCGAGGTAGCTCACCGGTAGAGCGCGGCCCTGAAAAGGCCGGCGTAGCCAGTCCGATTCTGGCCCTCGGCACCATCCCAACGATGCGAGTAAACCGCTTCGACAGCTCAAGCTCAAGGCGACCGAGAAGGTAGCTGATCGCCGCCGGAGACAACACCGAGGCCTGCAGCTTTGCCAACAATTCACGTTCCAAAACGTCTCGCCAATGCGCCGTGAATTCCCGCAGGTTCCGCGATGAGCATTCGCGGCGCAACCATAGACGGCGTATTTGCGCCGACCGCTGGCCCCAGCAACAATCGAGAAGCTGCCACCGCAAACGCTGCATTTCAAGATGCCACTAAAGATATATGGCGAATCGGCGAGCCGGGACCGAAGCAGTCCGGCTTTCTTAGCTGCATCGCCGCAGGCACGGAGGACAAACGCGGAGCGTGCCTGAACGCGCGCGAACAATTCATCACTAACGATTCGCTGTTCGGGAGTTTCGACACGGACCCATCCGGATTCGGGCTGGCGTCGGTAAACGCGTTTGCCGGATTGCGGATTCCGAATCTTGTTCGTCCGCCCGTAGGTCACGACACCGCGATCGTGCCTCCCATAGTTATCGCGCCGCAGGGGATCCTCGATCGGAACGCTTCGATAGCCGAAGATGCTGCCACCGTGGTGCCGGCATTTCAGGACACGACCTTCGAGACCGCGGCGAGTCTTTGTGGCTAGTTCCCGACCGGACGCGCGCAGAGCTTCCCGCCTCCGTTCACTCCTGACCGAGAACGCGCATCCGGTAAAGCGCTAGCGTTTACCAGGAGCTAAGTGCGTGCCTCGCGTTTGAGGCATTCCTAACGATGCTCCGATCCGATAGGATCTCCCGCATGGAACTCAAGGTCCTGTTTAGCGAAGATCCCGCATTTGTCACAAGGAGGGCTGACAAGTTCCTTTCGTCGGAACCAGTTCTGCATAATCTGATTCTGTCGATTCTGCACTCCCGCGTTGCTCAGGGCGACCCAGGTCGGTATTGGATCGCTTTGCACGGAGAGGAAGCCGTCGGCGTGGTCGTGCAGTCACCTCTGGACTATCCAGCGACCCTGACGCCCATGGAACCGCGAGTCGTGCTGGCAATAGTGGATGCAATTGCGGAAGCCGGAGTGACTCTAGCCGGTGTCAATGGGGACGCGGCGACGGCAGCCAGCTTCGCTGGGCAATGGTGTGAACGATGTAAGTCGGCGGCCACACCGTTCCAGGGAACGCGTCTCTACGAACTCCTGGAACTGGGAGAAGTCCCCGGCGTCGCGGGTCATTTACGCCAAGCAGGTCCGAGAGATCGCAGTTTGATGATTCTCTGGGCCCGTGCATTTCAGGATGAAATTGGGGAGTCTGCAAACGACACCGAGCGTCGCGTAGACCGGGCGTTGGCCGCTGGACAGATCTGGCTGTGGGATCAAAACGGCGAGACAACTTCTATGGCTGTCGGCCGCGAACCGGCGCAAGCCGTAGTTCGCTTGTCTGGGGTCTATACGCCACCCGAGAAGCGAAAGCACGGCTACGCGGCAGCCTGCGTTCATGCGCTGTCGAAACATCTTCGCGACTGTGGGTATCGATGCATTCTCTACACGGACTTGGGCAACCCTACGTCGAATTCCATTTACCGGCGAATCGGATATAAGGCCGTAGCCGAGGCTCTCCGTTATCGCTTTGACTGATCCAGGAAAAGCGGCAGTCCAACCCCGCAGGTTACCTGCTGTGTTGTCGGCAAACCGCAAGTTATCGACGGACCACGCGGTCAAGTCCTGGTTTGTCGCGTAATCGGAAATCACTTGAAAAACGACTTGTTCGGCGTTAATCAGAACTTGAGAATAACGAACGCGACGCGCTACTGTGGAGCAACGCTGGGGGAGTGGTTGCTATTGCCTTGGTGCGAAGATTCGGCGATTTTCAGGCCCGGCAGAGGGGTCACCAAATTTGAATCCGCCCATCCACGATTTTGCGTAGGGCACAATCAAACTCTGAGATTTGCCGCCCGTTTCTTCTAACGTCATCCAGATTGCATCCTTCCAATCCGCGATATTGAGGCGAGTGTCCAGTGCTACGCCAGCAGCGCGACAAGTCCCCTTCGCCGCCATGTCTCTAAGGCCGGACTCAAGGAGTTGCAAAGTGACATGTGCGCCGGGCTGCTCTTCTTTCGTATTCGCTATAACGTAACCAATTTTCCCGTCGGAGGACACTATCCTCCCGATTGGCAGGAACGCGCCCTGCTTCTCTAACAACTTTTTTGCCATAGATAACAGCGAGTCAAAAAGAAGCTGAAAGTCCGGGTTTTCTAGCTTCATGCGGAGGCCTCTTTGGCAGGATTCATTTCTCCGGTTTCGGCGCTAATCAGTCACTGCCGTGAGGTGCTTGATTATGGCACCTAAACTGTAAGCAACCGACGTATAGAACGGCGCGGTGCTCACCAACTCTGCTATACACTCCGTTGCGCCGCATCTCGACGTGAAGAAATTGTCCCAGACATATTCCCAACGCGAATACGGCCCGTATGGCCGCGTCGTAATCATGCCCAGGGCGAGAGCCAAGGTAGGTATTACCCACACCCAAAAACCCTCGCGACCTATAAAGTAGCGCCTACCGACGACTCCGAGTAGAAAGCCGGCTAGGATCGGGCCAATAAAGTAAGGGTTATCGCCGAAGAGTTGGACAAAATGTTCGGTCACAACGTCGGTTCGAGCAATGCTGTCGAGCCTGTGAGATGCGACGGCTAAAATTAAGTGGACCAGAATCGTCGAAGTTGAATAGCCGAGCACCATCGCCCCTACCGTAGCAATTGCCACCTGTGCAAAATACCTGGCTAGCGAAGCTCCATATGAAGCGATCTTAGGCATCATCACCTCGACAAACCCACCTTATGCAAGATCAAGTTTTGCGTCACGCTTCCATGAACGTTCGGCCTCTAAGCTAACGTGCTGGCCAGTGGATGTGTAGTCGCGTTACCGGTAACTAGGAAAATCCACTTTACCCGGTTCAAATTCACAGTGGTTTATACTTGCGCCATGGAGTCGCCCACAGATTTCGATATCACCGACTACTCCTTCGACGAGTTTGTCTCATTCGTTTTCGCGCATGACGTGGCGGCTGAGCATGAAACGCAGTGGTATTGGAAAGCAGCGGACGTCACGTTCGCACCTCAGCAAGTTTGTGCATACTACGTGCGGCTATTTCGCAACCCCGAGTTCCTTCTTGAGCGATTTTCCAAGCTTCACCTTGAGCAGGGATTCTGGGCGATATTCAGCGGAATCGACTGGGGACTTGAAAAGCTGCTTTGGGAAACCGAAATACCCTTTCCGCAACGAAAAGAATGTGTGACGGCAATGTTTGACCTTTTCAGTCGCTTCTTTGCAACGGAACCTCTGGAAGATTCCTGCTTCATGTGGTGGGACGCACTTTGCTACGTCTGGCATTCCGGGTGGAGAGTTCGAGAGAGAGGTGGAGAGGACTTGGAAATGCAGGACGCCATGTTCCAGACGATATCCGCCATCCTTTTCCTGGACTCACCACACTGTCAGAAGGCTGCGCTTCATGGGTTGGGTCATTTGCACCATCCCGAGACTCAGACGCTCGTTCAACGGTACATCGAAACCCATCCTTCGCTGACCGAGCCGGAGAAGGAATACGCGCTAGCCGCTGCGAAATTTGAGGTCCTGTGATAGGTGCGGAGAAATCCTCTTATCACTGGTTTTATCACTGGTAATCGATACTCGTTCGCAAGGGGTAATTCCTACAGGTTCGCAAACCGCTGATTTCACTGAGATGAAACTTGCCGCCTGAGCTAGTCCGTAGGGTACAGGTTCTTGACCAGCGTGAACGCTTAGCGGATGCGTTTTGAAAACCGATTAGACGGTCGAGGAACTGGTTCGGATCATTGGCCTTGGACCCGATATAGCCGTGACCGACCAGTAGAATGTACCGTGCTCCCCGACCCAGCGCTTCCTGCACCACAACCCTTGCGAAACACGCGCGAAGGCGAGGCCAGCGAGGAGTCCGGCGAAAAGGCCGAGAGCTGCAAATCGCGTTTACATAGACGTCCGGCTCTCGGAAGCCGATTTGACGACGAGCGTTCTGTTGAATTCGCGCGAAACATCTTAACTGCCACTTCTGACAGTTCCCCGACTGAAACAAGCAACTTAGTATACCGTCCGACGCCCAAAGGAAAGTCTTGTCTGACCCGGAGGTAAGGTCACATGGCTGAATCGCGGAAACCCAACATCTTGATTATCTGGGGCGATGATATCGGCTGGTTATTTCGTCCGACTGCGAGCTGCTCGCCGCAAATCCTTGTTCTCCGTGCGCGACCCATACGCCCTTCGGTCTCCGAATGGAACCGGCTCCGCAGGCAGCGAAATCCGGGAAGGTTATTTTCGATGAGCTGGAACGACGACGAAATTCCGATATGTCCCGCATCCGACTTTGGGTCCGGCCACCGTTCTTCTCTCCCGCTCAGCTCCCTCCCATGTGATTTTTTGGTCTCTGTGTTAGATCGGAAATCAGCTTTCGAGCCCAAGTCTCGCGGCACGTATGGCTGCTGATAAGCACTATTTCTCTTGTCTCGGAATCAATGGATCTCGACCGCCTGTCCAAGCTCCGAGCTAAGACGGACGCGCATCAGCTCTGCACCTGGCTCGCGCGAGCGCAACTCAGCCGCTTGCCAAGTACCGATGCACGAACATTACTGCCATGGCTCCTTCGCCGACCGCCGACGCCAATCGCTTCACAGAATCATGCCGCACGTCACCCGCCGCAAACACGCCAGGAACGTTCGTTTCGAGATAGTACGGATTACGGTCGAGAGGCCAGCCATCGGGAGGCTTTCCGCCATGAAGTAAATCGGGTCCGGTGATGAGGTAGCCGGCCTCGTCGCGCACAACACCAGTCTCTTTGGCCCATTCGGTGTGTGGGCCGCCGCCAATACACACGAAGAGCCACCGCGTATTGCAGGTCTGGGTCGTCCCCGTCCGGCGGTTCGTCAACGTGATGGCCTGTAGAACGCCGTTACCTTGCAAGGCCGTCACCTCGGTATTGGTGAGCACCTCGATGTTTTTCGCGGAATTTATCCGATCCAACAAGTAAGACGAGAGCGTGCTTTTAAACGAATCGTCGCGCACCGCGATGGTCACCTTTCGCGCGAATTTCGCAAAGTGCAGTGCCGCTTGGCCCGCCGAATTTCCACCGCCGACGACAAAAACGTGTTCGTTGCCGCAAAGCGACGCTTCGCTCGCGCCCGCGCCGTAATAGACGCCCGCCCCGTGGAAGCGATCCTCCCCGGGCAGCCCGAGGCGACGATAATCGATGCCTGTGGCGCAGATTGCGGAGCGCGCAATGATCCTCGATCCGTCGGCGAGGTAACCCACTCGTTTGCCGGCGGAGAATTCTCCGCGAACTCCCTCGCGGGCGAGCAAAATCTCGGCTCCGAACCGGCAGGCTTGTTCGCGGGCGCGTTCCGCCAGGTCGGCGCCGCTGATACCGGAGGGGAAGCCCAGGTAGTTTTCGATTTTCGGGCTGCTGCCCGCCTGCCCGCCGATGGCGCTGCGTTCGACCAACACCGTCGCGAGGCCCTCGGAGGCAGCATAAACCGCAGCACTCAAACCCGCGGGCCCAGCGCCGTAGATAGCCACGTCGTACTCGGACCGCGACGGATCGCGGAACCATCCGAGCTTTTCAGTGATCTGGCGGATCGTGGGATTCTGCATTCGCGCGCCATCTGCAAAAACGCAGACTGGCAGCCGGGAATCGTTAATGCTGTCCACGCCGATTGCGTGAGCCTCTTCATCTGTTTTTAACTCGGCCCACTCGAAAGGTACATCGCAGCGATGGAGGAAATCACGGATTGCGTAGGCAGCGGCACACCCAGCCCGCCCGAAGACCTGCACCCGCGACTGAACACTTTGCGCGTCATTCCCGTCCGTCATGATTTTTCACCTGCAGCACGCTCACGTGAACCGGTGCCGGCGAATTCGTCAGAACATCTTTACTGCGGCAATTCGCGGGGCGCGAACGAATCTACGTAACACCAGATCCAGCGTTCTCCCGGCTCGATCGAAACGTATCAGCGGATAGTCCAATTCGGCGAAATAGCTTTCTCGCGTGCTTATTCTTGGACGAGTCGCAGCAACCGACGTGTCCGCAAGAGAGACACATTCTTAAGTAGAGCCAGCTGTCGCCGACCTTGATGCAGTCCTCACAGACGTGCTCATCGGTGTTGGTGATCTTAATCTCGGTCAAATGCGTGCACGCCGCTTTTGACATAACTGCCTGTCGCCCTTAACTCGCCGCAACCTCGCTTCTCACACGTGCTCAGGTCAATTCGGTAACTGCGCGCCGCGCCGCGAGAGAGAGCATCAAGCGGGCCGCGCCGCTAAACAACATGCTGATGCCCGCGAGCGTGCCAATCGCCCATGCGGAACTCAACGGCCAAGTTGCAAAGATAATGATGGCCAGGATCGCGGTGATGATCCCATCGAACAGCAGCCATCCCGACCCAGGCATTGGTCGCAGCCGGTAGGACAGAACAAATTCCAGCACCGCTTCGACGACGAAGTAGATAGCAAGAGCGAAGGTGAGAGAAACCATCCCCAGAACCGGATTTATCAGCATGTAGCCGCCAACCAGAAGGTAGAGAATACCTACCAACACCTCCCAAATCGCCCCGCGCGTAGCGCGCGCGTGCCAGGCGAATACGAAATGCGCGCCGGCGCTGAAAACCAGCAACCACCCGACAAACACGGTCACAACGATTCCGGCGATCGGAGGCACGATGATGGCGAGTATGCCGGCCACAATCATCAGAACGCTCACGACGATTGACCACGTTAAGGACTTTTTTAACACTGTAGGAACAGAAGCTGATGCAACACTCATGACGTTTCCTCCTGCGACCCTTTCAGGGTCTGAATGATTGATTTCCAAGAAAGCGACTGCGGCACTCGTATCGCGAGCGTTGTGAAGTCACCTTGGTGGAAAGTCTTTGAACAACTTCTCGACGGCCTTGTTAAGCTTTTTCGTGTCCTTGTCCGGTTTCTCGGACAAGGTCTCCGTAGCCACTCCGCGCCAAATCAGCTGTTTGGTGTGCGAATCGAACAAATCCACCACCAGCGTTCCGACCTCGTAGGGGTGGTCCGTCGTGTAGGCTTCGCCGAAACCAACGCCCCAATGGCGCCAGCCCCAGCCTCCGCCAAATCCGTCATAGAACGTTTCCAGAGTGTGCCGTTCCCGCGTGGCTACGTGCGCAACAAGGCCTACGTCAGCGCCTTCTGTCACCAGTTGCCATCCTTTTGCCGTGAGCGCCGCATTGATGGCATCCATCAGGCGTGGCTCCATGAGCGGGTCCATCTCGATCTTTGGAGGCCTGATCCACATAAAAGTTTTGTACCGACCAAAACTTGCCCTGGGGTCGAAGTCAGTGGTTATTTTTTGCGCCATGGCTTCGCTGGCCAGCAATATAAAAAGAAACAACCCAACGATGATCTTCGTAAGTCGCATTTGGTCCTCCTACGCTTTGTCTTGATCGATGTGCACTCATTCTTCTTACGTCATGATCAAAGTTTAGTTCGATCAATGATTTCTTGCTTCCAATCGCCGCCCGCCTGCGAATCTCCCAACGCATAGTTGTGTCAATCACCTGTCGCGTTCTTGGGCGTGTAGCTGGCTTGTAGATAAACTTTTGCTGCGACCACTTTGCCGCTGGCGTCATGGATTTTCAGCGGTCCACCGGTGGCGGGGTCAATAAGTTCAACGCGGATATTCCTCGGCGGCCCGATCGTTGCCGTGTTCGACGACACATACTTGATCACGTACCGGACCCGCAGGTTTTCCATGAGGTCGTCGTAAATCGCCGGAACTTCCAAATCGGAATCCGGCACGTAGGCGCGGCCTCCTGATACTCTCGCCAGAGCTTCCAGTTGCTGTTCCGCGCTGTTCCAATCAATGCGCGCGAAGGGCGCGGCGGTTCCGTAAACAGAAGCTTCCCTCTGTATCAGTCGCATCAGACCAATCGTGTAGACCGTGGTCTCGGACTCTTGCGCTGCCTGCAGCACTTGTTGGTAGCTCGCCTTGCTGAACGTGTCGAGACCGCTCGAGATTGCGATGACTGCTTTCCGGCCACTGATATTCCGCATTCGCTCTATCGTTCCCAGAAGCGCATCGTAAAAATTCAATTCGGATTCAGGCGGCGTTCCGAGTACATCGAGGGCCTTCTCAACCGCGGCCCGGCCTTGATTGAAGTCGGCCAGCGTCTGCAATTTGTCGCCATATGCAGAGATGCCGACTTTGTCGTCGTTGCGTAGCCGGTCCATAAATAGCCGAGCAATTTCCGCCACCTCGCGACCGGTGGACTGGTTCAATTCGTGATATCGGCCTCCGTATTCCAGCAGTAATGCAACCGTCACCGGCGCGTGTTCCACGTCCACTGCCAGGTTCTTTTGCCGCACCTCGTCCTCATAGACTGCAAAGTTGTCCCGCCGGATGTTCGGTAGAAAATATCCGTTGGGATCCTCCACCTGAAATTTGATCGTTACGGTGCGGGTTAAGGGAACGAACGTGACCTCCGATTCTTGGGGGCCTTGTTCTCCTTTGTAGAGTGAGCTGCCGGACCTGTTCGGAACCGTGACTTGGGATTCCTGGCCGGATTGCTGACCTGCATTCTGCGATTCCTGCGCGCCCAGAACCCGGCTGCCGTCTGCAAGCGCGAGGAAGAAAACCAGAAGCCCAGCAACGCTGACTAACTTGGTCATCTTCACAGCCCCTTCCTCCTTTCGCCCTGAGGATTTCGCGTGGCCTGGTTCCTGTTGGTGACCGCGTCTGGAATTCCTTGCGGGTCCGAGTTAGCGTCGGGATATTTGCGCTTCAAGTTCATCAGTGCCGGCCGGATGACGGAATAGTCTTCCGCGTCTGCCTTCATCACTGCCTCCGCGAGCGCACACAGAAAATGTCCCGATCGTTCCCCACCAAGCGCCATTACCCATTCGCTCAATTCTCTGTCGTCAAGTGCGGTCTGCCTGGCCATACCTTCTTTCTTCGCAATTCTATTTCTCGCGGCTCGCATCGGCGCTTTCGATTCCACGATGGAGCGGTTCAGCAAGAGGCGTGCTGGCCGTCCGGGAACCAAATGAAAACTCGGAACATCCGAGGCCGGCAACATCGCTCTGGATGACTTGTCCTACGGCCGCCGACGCTCGAGCCCCGGAGGCGCGTGCGAGAGGATGCCCGCACGCGCCGAACCCCCGTCGCCCAGAGGCGCAGCGTGTTCTCAGCGCTTATTAGGCGCTGGCGCCTTTGGTCTTTGGCAAGCTCTTGATTTCGATCTTTCTCGGAAGAGCGTTGGCACTGAGAGGCGCCGTGATTTCCAGCACGCCGTTGTTGAATTCCGCGTTGATTTTCCCCGTGTCCACGCTCTCAGGCAGCATGACCGTCCGCTCGAAGTGCTCGTAGGAGAATTCCTTGTGCATGTAGTCCGAATCCTTTTTCTCCTGCTCGCTCTTGTGCTCGCCGCTGATGTTCAAGTAGTTGCCCTGGAGATTGATCTGCACTTCGTTGGGTTCCACGCCCGGAAGAGCCACGCGCAAGTGATATTGGTTGTCCTTGGGGTCCACGCGGGCTTCAATCGGTGGCACCGTGGCAAAAAGCGTTGCCGGATTTTGCGCCGTAGGAGCCGTGTTCGTCAGCAAGCGGTTGAATATGCCGTCGAAATCGCGCCTGAAATCGAACAACCCGTCGAAAACATTTTCCCTTCTGGTGAGATTTGCCATTGCTATCCTCCTTGTTCAAGCTTCTTGAAGTTTTTGCCGTTCACTTTGCTACAAATCATTTTCCGCGCAGCGAATGTGCGCCTCTCCTTCGTGAATAAGCGCTTCGTTCAGGTCCGACGCGCGGCCGGCACTATGCCGCTGCCGAGAGCGCCCCGATCGTGATTAAATTCTCCACGCTGCGCACGCCAGGCGCCGCCCAAGCGGCGCGTTCCGCTTCTTCGCGCTCGGCCCAGGAGCGCACCGTCCCGCGCAGTATTACCTTGTCGCCGTCTGTCTCGACCTTGATTCGGCCCGCGTCCAGTTCAGCGCTGCGTTTCAGGGCTGCCTCGATCGAGGCCTTCACTTCACCAGTGCTGACCCTTGGCTTAACTTCCACCAAATTGATGACGCCTTTTACGCCGATCAGGTTCCGCACCGCAGATTCGGCTGCCCTCTTCTGAAATTGCCAGTCCGCCGAGCCTTCCAGCGTGACCCAGCCATTGGAAACCTTTACCTTGATCCGCTTCGCGGGAACTGTGATGGACGCGTCCAGAGCGGCTACCGCGGCCTTGGCGATATCTTCGTCGGTGCGTTCGCTTGAGGTTGGCAGATGCACTTCCACCTCATTCACAATCGCTCTCACACCCGCCACGCGCGAGGCGGCCCGCTCCGCGCTCCATTTCTCCCAGTAACTCTTGACCTGGCCGTTGAGCGTGACGACGCCGTCTTTAGCACTCACGCCGATCTCTGCCGCATCAACGCTCGGCTCCCAATTCAGTTCTGTTTCCACATTTCGCTTCAATTCCAGATCAGTCATCGCCATTTCTCCTTTTTCACCTAAGTTGGCGCCTGCGCTGCACGCCTGCCGAAAATCGGTTAGTCCGGCGAATTTCGCCGCGCCACAAATTCACGCCTTTTGCCGCCAGCAACCTCGCCAATTGCTTGCGCGCGCGCCATGCGCGTGACTTTGTGGCGCTCACGTTGACGCTTTCTGTCTCGGCTGCCTCAAAGGCGGAAAGATCCACGATGTATCGAAGTTGAAAGGTGGAACGCAGGGCCGGCGAAAGTTGCTCCATGCCCTTCGTCACCATGTCCCCGGTTTCTGTGAGCGCGCAAGAGTGCTCCGGATCAGGTCGAGGATCGACCAGCCGCGCAGCCCACGTTTGTGGTTGGTCGCAAATGCCTTCGTCGAGAGATAGCTGTGCGCGGGCACGCTGCTTGCGCCGGTTCATCAGCGCAGTATTCAGAACGATTCGTGTGACCCATGTCGCGAGGCTCGATCTCCCCTCAAACGAAGAGAGATTCGTATAGGCGGAGAGCATTCCGATTTGCAATGCGTCCTCTGCATCCTCCTTGTTGCGCAGGATGGAAAAAGCGGCGCGGTATAGGCGCGTCCTCTCACGGGCGAAGAGCAACGACAGCGCTGTGCTGTCTCCTGGGAGGGTGCGCGGTAGTACGGCGTGCTGCTCCTCGCCCGCCGCCGGAGGTTTCGCTGGGATGCGTGAAGGCAATCTCTTTGGCCACTTATGCGTTTTTGCGATCTCGGCATCTTTTGACAATCCCGTAGGCTGCAATTGAAGTGTCCGTGCGGCGCTCATAGCGCTTTTCACCTCGTTGTTGTCATCCGCCCGCAATATCTTTTCGTGCCACTTCGCCGCTGCAGATTGCTTGCTCCGCCTGAAACGCCGAGTCTTGCTCTACGCATCCGATACGAAGCATCTTTTATTCCAATGCGAGATGCGCGACCGTCACTGTGACTATCTTCGTCTCATAGAACGGATTAGCGGCCGTGCGGTGTGCTGGGACAGCTTCTTAGCGGCTTAACACGGGGACTTTACGTCAGTCTTTCGACAGCGTTTTGACAGCACATGAATGAACAGAATTCATAGGAATCTTGCGCGTGCATCAATTATGGCTATTCGCGCCTTCTCGGCGCGTTTCCGCATTAACGCTCTGATGGTCTGCGCTTTGTGGGAGATCCTGGCACTCTCGCAAATCTTCTCTCGCGCTAGATGACACCTGACGCGCGCGCACCACGAAGCGGCTGGGAGCTGGCCCGATATAAGAAAACGGAAAGCAAGTGATGAGTGTCAGAACTGGTTCGGCGGTCTTATCCAGAACTTGCATGTCGCTAGATTCGACGATCTGGATCAAATCCACGCGATAGACGTACGAGCGATTTAGCGTCGTCAATTGGATAACGTCGTCCTTGCGA